>Ga0256405_10002086_pt1 | contig 48704 bp, 34 predicted proteins | sample RumenRJG_02DNA_FD_189096 | JGI IMG/M metagenome (GOLD analysis project Ga0256405, IMG submission 189096) | Bovine rumen microbial communities from Lethbridge, Alberta, Canada - RJG_02 | ecosystem: Host-associated > Mammals > Digestive system > Stomach > Rumen | place: Canada: Alberta...
ACTTCATGGTCAATCTACTGGGAGCCCTGGCTGCCTACTGCTTCTTTCCGAAGAAGCCATGCATTGCATGTGAAAGGGCTATTGATAACCAATTAACACTGTTCTGAATTCATCGAACTCACGTTAATGTAACGTCGTAGAAGAAATCTTTGCAAAAACATGTAACCTTTTAACCTAACGTCCTTGAACCTCCGATAAATAAAGGCTTTAGGATATGTTAATAGTCGTACCAACTATTAACATACATTTAACATACAATTTTTCTAGGGCAGTACACACATGTTACTAGTATGTTAAATGCTTGAGCATCTATTAACATCGCTCAATCCTCCTGTGCATCGGCATTTGCGACCTGTTACGTTAATAGGTTACATGTTTTTCGAAATAAAACGGCTGCACGCCAGGGTAGGGTGCAGCCGTAAATAATATAATAAGGTGGAAATTACTCGATAGAGATGATAGAGCTTGTCTTGTCAAACTCGTAAGTGGTGTTGTACTTCTTGAGTTTTCCCTTGATGACAACTTTCTTTCCTACGCTCAGGTCTTCTTTTGATGCAAAGTCGGCACCGTTTAAGCCCTTACCGCTGTAAACCTGCAGCTGTGTTGTTGTACCACCGTCGTCAGAAATCCAGTAGGTAATGCTCTTGTAGGTTGCGTTGTAAGAGTCTATCTTAGAGATAATCCCCTTTACGTATGCCTCATCGATAGTTGACTCTGCATCTATCAGAGCGATAGCCTGTGCAACTGTCAGAGGAGCTTCAGCTGTTCCATGGTTGCCACTTGGAGGAGTCGGTGTGTCACCACCACTACCGCCGCCGTCAACAATACCACCATCAGTAGTGCTGAGTACGTAGTCATCGATAATAACATCATTACCTGTAGACTTATGCTTCATAATGACGAGGCAGAGTTCTGTATCAGCATCAAGAGTGAATGAATGATTTACAGCAGTCCATTCGGTACCAACTTCTGGATAGGTCTCTGGATATTTATAATTCTGAGAGTCTGGCGCTCCGTTAACGATTGCTACATGTCCTGGTGCAATTTTGGCTGTACCTGTTACGGCTTTTGCATAGAATGAAATATTATATGTACCTTTCTTGAGAGTAATAGCTTTATAAGAAAGACGTTTGTTAGCACTGTTAGTCTTGATTAATACTGCAGTGTTTCCACCATGGGCATTTGTGCTCTTCTCCAGAGTTGCATTTCCAGCAGCACCATTCCAATTGTCAGGTGTATCGCCAGTCCAAGTTTCGAAGTCGCCATTGCTTATGAGATTGTTACCTGTTGGTGTTGGAGGTGTTGGAGTGTCGCCGCCACCTTGGCCGTCAATGGAAATAATCTGACTTGATTTGTCGAACTCGTAAGTCTCGTTGAACTTCTTAAGAGCTCCCTTAATAACAACAGTCTGACCTACCGTTAAGTCCTCCTTTGCTGAGAAGTCAGCACCATTGAGTCCCTTGCCGCTGTAAACCTGCAGCTGAGTGGTTGTGCCACCATCGTCAGAAATCCAGTAAGTAATGCTCTTGTAAGTTGAGTTGTAAGAGTCAATCTTAGAAATCTTACCCTTTACATATGCTTCGCTAATGGTCGATTCTGCATCGATAGCCGCAATAGCCTGAGCTACAGTAAGAGGTGCTTCTGCTGTTCCGTGGCTGGTATCTCCACCAGTGCCACTGCCGCCACCTTCCTTTTGCCCATTAAGCTCAACGATATAATTCTGGCTTTGGAACTCTATAGTACCATTGTAGTTTGTGACTTTTCCACATACAATTACCTCATCGCCTGCCTTTAGGTCATTCAAAGAGGTAAAACTCTTGTTCCCTAATCCTTGTCCACTATAAACATAAAATTTCTTGGTTTTACCATCTTTGTCATCGCATATATAATATGAGATACTACCATATTTGTCGTTAAATTTGTCTGTACTTTCGACATAACCTTTAGCATAATAATCTTTTTCTGTAGTTTGACCAGAAGCTAAATCCTTAGTTGCCTCAATAATACCAGCAATGTTAAATGGATCATCAGCAGTTCCGCTACCTGTTGGTGTTACAATCACTTCTTCATGCTTGGGGTTAACGGGCTGTCCGAATGGTTCGGGCACGTCCTCGCAACTTGTGAATGTGAAAGCCGTAACGGCCATCGCAATCAGATAATAAATCTTTTTCATATCTTTATTCTTTTTTGTTTATTCAGTTAGTAGTTACTTGATTATTACCGTCTTGATCTCCCATGTAGGAGCAACGGCTGAAGTGCTGACATACTTGAAAGCAATCTTAACATTCTCTTTGCCAGCATATGTTTTCAGGTCTACTGTGCTGTCAACGAATGTCCAGCTAGCTCCATCAGGCAGGCTTGCAATAGTTGCCTCTGCCCAGTTGGCTCCGTCGAATACCATTACCTTGACGTGGTCTGTGATGGTTCCTTCTTTTACGTAGTTGCATGCATTATTGAAAGTCATCACAGGAGCTGTGGCGTTTTTCAGGCTAAATGCGGGAGAAACCAACCAGCTCTCAGCAGGATTGTTAGCGTTGTTGGCATAAGCTGAGGCCTTCATGTAACCCTTGGTGTCTGCCTTCCATACAAATGTCAGTCCGCCTAAGTCTTTGTCATCGATGGTAAAGTCGCCCTGACCATCAGCGAAAGAAACATTCAGAACGTCGCCACTTGGTGTGTCACTACCACCTCCTGCGCCATCTTCGATGGACAGCAGTTCGCTGCTCTGGTCAATTTCAGGAATAACAGCACCGGCTTTGTTGACATACTTCTTTAGTGTACCCTTAACAATGACAACCTGACCAACCTTGAGGTCGCTCTGTGCCGCAAAGTCTGCGCCATTGAGTCCCTTGCCACTATATACCTGAATTTGATTGTTAGTGCTTCCGTCATCAGATATGTAGTATGTAATGCTCTTATAGTTGCTGTTGTAGGAGTCAATCTTTGAAATCTTACCCTTAACGATAGCTGCTGAGGGAGATGTACCACCATCTTCATAGCTATTAATTAGTTCGATGGCTTTAGCTACGGTGATAGGTTCGTCCTTCGTACCAATGGTCTGCTCCTCAGATGGATCGACCTCCTCGTTGCCTGTAGTCAGTGTAATGTCATCTACAGTGCGAGGCATAATCTGCCAAGTTGAATTATAACGAGATGCAATACCTGTGACATTGATTTTTTCAGTAGGCATAATCATGGCTGCATGCTTAGCGTAGGTGCTGCTACGTACCACTACATTACTCATCCCTTCAATCTTACGGCTGACACCACCGCCAGCGTCAGCTTCATTGCTTGGCGCAAAAGTAATTTTACCATCAGCACCTTCCATCTTGACGCCAACAAGCGTAACTAATTTACCACAGTCCTTCTCTATGTTGAGCCCTTGGAGGGTGCTTAGCATAACGGGTTTAGTGCTGAGGCCTTCCACAGGAGAAATCAATTTGAAGTGCTCCTGCCATGTGTAGCGGCTCATACGACCTACCTGGTCTTTGTTCTTTTTATCGTTGTGATAGAAAGTGCCAATCTCAGGCTGTTTGCCATAGCCACCAATATACAGGCCTTCCAACTCGATGAGCATGCACTGACCAACAGCGGCTTCGCTGAAGATACCACTCTTGTCGATGCTCATATAGAGAGAACCGGTGCCGTCAGTTACGTATAACTGCTTATAGAGGTTGCTGCCCTCGTCGTTGCCGGTAACAATCACCTTAATCTGTGTGGGCTTGGAAATTTTCTCCAGACCATCATTGTTGATAGCGTTCTTGTATTGAGTTTTCAGAGCGTCAATGGTTACCACATTGGTCTCTTGGATGTACTGATTACCATAGCTCTCCATTCCAGCTTCCGCCGAAGGTTCGTCCCAGGTGTGGCACGCTGCGGCAAAGATAGCTGAAAGTGCTAATAGGAAAATATTTCTTGTCTTCATAATGCTTCAGTGTTTTAGAATCTGTAACCAATGTTCAGCATACCGTTGATACCATAAGCATAGTACTTCTTCGGGTTCTTGTCGAAGCGGTACAGACGGCTGGTGTTAATCTCGCCATCAGTGGAACCGATAGAGTAGTTACTGCGGCTCTGCTCGTAACCACCTGTGCACATCTTGGTGTTGTTCAGCAGGTTGGTCAGCGAGAGATTGATAGACAGCTGTCCTGACTTAAGACGGATGGAGCGACCAATGCTCAGGTCGAGCATGAAGCCTGGTGTACCCTTAGCCTGATCAAGGGCACTTTGAATAACGTTGCCTTTTCCTGTAATAGGATTCCCGTTTGCATCAACAGCATCAAAAGTACGCTCAGCAAGAATACCACGTTTGATAGCTGCCTGATCACGATTGTAGAGAGTGCTCTCATAGCGATAAACGGGTGAGTAAGAGAGGTAGATGCGATCGTAGTAGTTGCCGCTCAAGTCAATGAACCAGCCACCACCATTGTAGCTCAGTGTCAGACCATAGACTGACAACGGGGTACCTGCCTCGCGCATGTTCTTATTTAATACTGTTTCCTCGGCATAGAAATTGTCGCCTTCGATGGGCTTAGCAGAACTCATGTAGCGAACGCGGGCGTTGTTGATGTTCTTAGCCTCGCTGATAGCTGCCAAACCACGAATGCTCCAGTTAGAGTTCAGTGAAGCCTTTACGCCTACCTCGACACCGTAGTACTCCTTCTTGATACCTGTCATTGACACGTAAGAGAATGAGTTGATATCGTCGTCGAAGAAGTTCTGCCACTCGGTGACGTCACTCAGGTGGCTGTAGTAAGCATTCACGTTGGCCTTAATCCATGTGGTAGAGAACTGGTAACCAATCTCACTGCTGAAAATCTTCTCGTTCTTCAAGTTAGCGCAGAACTCGTTAGACATCTCAGGAGATACGAAGAGTGTATTGGCAGTAGGAGTCTTCAACTCGTAGCCTAAGCCGATGGTGATGACATTGCCTGCACCGAGGTTGTAGGTAAGACCACCCTTTGCGCCACCGTCAAGGAAGCGGGCTGTCTCACTTTCGCCATAGGAGCTGAGACCCATGTAGTCGGCAATACCGTTGCGCATCTTACCGTCGCGCTTGATGCTGGTACCTGCAACACGACCAGCCAGGAATGCTGCCAGCGATTTCTTCTGATACTTCATTGCTGCCCAGACCTGAGCCTTGTTGACCAACAAGTTGTAATCATAGTTCATCTTGTCGCCCTCTTTCACTACTGCGTTGGGATTGTTCAGGTCATACTGTACGCGTGGGTCATTAGCACTGTAGGTTCCCAGGGCATAGGTGTTGATGTCATGATAGGTGTTGGCACCCAGCATGTCGTCCATCGTCTTGTAGTGCATACCCTTGTTGGTTGCCAAGCTGAAGCCGATGTTCAGGTTCATGTTCTTGCTCAACTCGGTCTTCAGCGTTGATGCCAATGTTACATTCAGGTTGTTGATGTTCTTGGCCTGTACGAAGTATCTGGCATCGGAACCAAGTTCATTGGTCTTACGGTTGGTGTAGTACATGCGGTCCCAGTTAATCTGGCGTGCCTCTTCACTACCCATCCAGTAGGTACGTGCATAGTAGTACTTGTTGTAACCATCGTAGGTGTTGGCAGCCTCGTCATACCATACGTCGTAGTAGCTTGACGGCATCAACTTCCAATAGTCTGGAGCAGGGTTCTCACCACCGTTGTATCCTAGGCTGGTACCTTTATACATAGAGTAGCGGCCAGTCAGCGCAGTCTGCAACTTCATGTAGTCGTTAATCTTCCAGTCCCAGTTGATGAGTACGGTGGGCGCATAGTCCTTGACAACGCGAGAACTGCGAACCTTGCCGTCCTGATAGCCCCAGTAGGGGTTGTAGAAGTTGGTACCAGCCATCCAGTAAGCCTCGTCAGTACCAGCACCCTGTGAAGCGCGCTCTGTGGGGTTACCCCATGTGATGAAGGCTACTGAGTGTTCGTCGTTGAACTTCTTCTCAGCACCGAAGAAGTATGACAGTGAATTGTAGAAGGTTCCTTTAGCGTAACCGCGCTTAGCCCAACGGTAGGTCAGACCGGCAGACAAAGCCCATCCGTCGGGACGCAGACCTGTGTTGTAGGTATACATGCCGCGGAGCGTGTAGCTGCGGTTAGAACCTGCCAAAGATGCATATTGTCCAGTAGCCATACGGCTCGGACGGAAGTCGTAGTTGTTGGAACCCGCCATTGATGGCATGGAGAAGTTGTTGAACTCGAAGGGCAGAGCAGCTTCACGACCACTGTTGGTCTGACGGTTCAGGCCACCAATCAAAGCAAAGCGGAACTGTCCAGACTCCATGTCGTTCATGGGAGCACCGTTAATGTAAATCTCATTGTACTTTTGGTTAAAAGCACGGTAACGGAAGCGTCCAGCGCTGAACTGGAAACCAGACGAATTGGCGAAGATGTTCTGATTCGATGAAATAATCGAAACATTCTGCGACATGTCGTCGTCTTCGCCCAATTGTGCTTCCGTGAAAGTGAAGGCCTGCTCGTCAACGATAGCCTGCTCTTCCTTCTCCGAAACAGAAGTGTTTAGGGATTCCTGAGCATACGCAGTCGTAGCGAGACAGAGAGCCAACACGGCTAATTGTAGCTTCTTTTGCATAAGATTGTTTTGTTTAATAATAATGTGTTTTTAATATTTCGATTCAAAGATTCTGCTGCAAAGATAATGAATAAAATGCAAAAAAAAGTATTTTTTCGTGTTTTTTTTTGAAGAAATTGATAGTTTTTAAAAAATAATGCGTATCTTCGCAGCAATAAATCTAAAAGATTATGAAAAAACTACTATCCTTAATGGTCGTTTTGTTCCTGATGGGAACAATGAACGCACTGGCACAAGAGAAAAAGTACTCTGTTTATGCCATTGGTTTCTACAACCTTGAAAACCTGTTTGATACCTTGCACGACGAGGGTCACAATGACTACGAATACCTGCCTGATGGCAGAAATAAGTGGACGGGTATGAAGTATCGTAACAAACTGAAGAACATGGCTCGTGTACTTGCCGAGATGGGTACCGACGTGTTGCCTACCGTAGGTGCTGCCGCTATTGGTGTCTCTGAGGTAGAGAACGACGGCTGTTTGGCTGACCTCTGCGAGCAGGAGCCCCTGAAGAAGCGCAACTTCCAGCATCTGCTGATTGAAGGTCCTGACCATCGTGGTGTGGACTGCGGTCTGTTGTATAACCCGGCACTGTTCTCCGTTCGCAATGTGAAGCTCGTACCTTATATATATGATAAGCCTGAGGACGCCCGTCGTGCTACCCGTGGTTTCTTTGTAGTCAGTGGCACACTGGCTGACGAGCACGTTACTATCATCGTCAACCACCTGCCCTCACGTGGTGCTACCAGCTACTATCGTGAACTCGGTGGCAAGCAGCTTCGTGTCGTGAAGGACTCCCTGCTGAAGGATGATCCCAATGTGAAGATTCTTATTATGGGTGATATGAATGACGACCCTGCTGATCCTTCTATGTCGAAAGCACTGGGTGCCCAGCGCGAACTGGAGGATGTGAAGCCTGGTGGTCTGTTCAACCCGTTCTGGAATATCCACGCCAGTGGTACCGGTACGCTGATGTATGACGGCAAGTGGAATCTCTTCGACCAGATTATCCTCTCGCACTCACTGCTGAACCAAAAGGGCAAGAAGGACTATTCTTCACTGAAGTACTGGAAGGCTCAGATATTCCGTCGCGACTATCTCTTCCAGCAAGAAGGCCGCTACAAGGGCAACACCCTTCGTACCCATGCCGGTGGCGTATGGCTCAATGGCTATAGTGACCACCTGCCCACCTTGGTTTACCTTGTAAAAGAACAGAAATAAAAATCATGTACATCATTGGAATAGCAGGCGGAACAGGTTCTGGCAAAACCACCGTCGTCAAGAGAATAGCCAGTGTGCTACCCCATCATTGTGCCACCATCATACCCTTGGACTCGTATTATAACGATACGACGGGATTGACCGACGAAGAGCGTAAGGCCATCAACTTCGACCACCCAGACGCTTTCGACTGGAAGTTACTCACAGAGCATATCAAGATGCTGAAGAACGGTCAGGCCGTAGAACAGCCCACCTATTCGTATATCATCTCCAACCGTCTGCCAGAGACTGTACACGTAGAACCCAAGCCCGTCATCATTTTGGAGGGTATCATGACGCTACATTATAAGAAGTTACGCGACATGATGGACCTGAAGATTTTCGTGGATACCGATAATGACGTGCGTCTCATCCGTAACATCCGTCGCGATGTGGTAGAGCGTGGACGTACCGTCGATATGGTGCTCGACCGCTATGAGAAGGTACTCAAGCCCATGCACGAACAGTTCATTGAACCCACCAAGAAGTTTGCCGACCTCATTATTCCCTGGGGAGGCGACAACAAGACGGGTATTCATATTCTCAAAACGTATATTGAGGGCATTGTTACCAATGTTAAATGAAGAAAGAAAAGTAGAAGAGAGTGGCGCAACCACTCTCTTCTTAGTACGTCATGGTGAGACCGTCGATAATGCTCGTCAGATTATGCAGGGACAGACGCAGGGCTGTCTCAACGAACGGGGTAGGGAACAGGCCCAGCAAGTGGCTCGGCGACTGGCCGATGAACCCATTGATGCTGTTGTTGCCAGCGACCTGCAACGTGCTATCCAGACTGCTGAAATCATTGCTGCTCCTCACGGTTTATCCGTGAGCACCACCCCTTTGCTCCGTGAGCGTGATTGGGGAAGCTTTACGGGGCGTTTTATTCCTGATTTGAAAGGCGAGGTATGGCCTGACGACATAGAGAGTGAGCCCAAGCTGTTGCAACGGGCCGCCGACTTCCTGCAATATATAACGACCACCTACCCAGGAAAGCGGGTGGTGGCCGTAGGTCATGGCATTATGAACAAAGCCGTGTTGGCTGTCTATGCCGGTTGTACTATGCGTGAGGTACAGCGTATGATGAATGCTGAGGTGCGAGTCTTAACGCCGACTGCCGAACGAACCGCCGCTTCGGCTGCCGCCTCCATGACTGCCACTGCTGTGGCTACCGCCTCCAAAACTTCCGCGGCTGGCGCTGCTAACACTACTGCTACGGCTTCCGCCGAATGAACCGCTACTGCGGCCTCCACCGAATGAACCGCTACTGCGGCTTCCACCGAATGAAGCGCTACTGCGACTGCTGCTGCTAAATGAGCCGCTGTTGGGACGGCTGCTAGCTTCGCGGTTTACTGTTGTACGGGTAGAGCTGGTGCGTGGACCTCCGAAGTTGTCAGGACGCTGGTGAGCGGTGCCACGATCGCTATTACCGAAGCGACCTATTGTCCCGTTAGAATTTCTGTCGGTTCCTCCGTGAGACCTGCCTGTACCTCCATGAGGTCTGTCTGTTCCACCGTGATGCCCCATTGAACCACCGTGGTGTCCGTCTGTTCCTCCGTGACGTCCTGCTGTTCCGCCATGACGGTGATGGAAGTCGCCGCGGTCCCAGCGGTCGTGCATGCCGAAGTGGGCGCGTCCTGCTGCTGGACGGAAGTGGTGACGGTGGTTATAATAATATCCGTGCGTACCGTGCAGGTGCCAGGCGTGTGCGCCACGATAGGTGGCATAGAATGCCGGGCGTCCAAAGAAGAAGTAGTCACGGTGTGGATAGCGTGCATAGATGCCGAAGTGCCAGTAGCCTGCGTCCCAATAGAGGGGGCGGTAGAAATAGCTGGCGGCAATGTATGCCTGCCATTGTACGTCGAGCAGGATGTAGCTCAGGTCGCGGTTGCGGCGCTCCCAGTAGTCGCCATATACATCGTCGTAGCTCGTCACACCCATCAGGTAGTCGAGGTTAATCTCGTAGGCGGCTTCATACTGCTCGTCTGTCAGGTTCAGTTCGTAAGCCATCTTGTCGGTCAGGAACAGCGCCTCGTTGCGAGCCTGTTCGTAACTCATTGCCTTGCCCGATGCTGCTATCGTCAGCATACCTAAAAGGGCTATCATCATCTTCTTCATAATCGCAGTTGTTAAATGTTTACGCTGCAAAAGTAGGAAGAAAACCGTGACGCTGCAAAGGATAATCCCTAAACCCTAAGGGGGAATTCCCTAAACGTTATTTTTTTCAGTAAAAAGAAGGTGGTTTCCATTTTTCTTTGTAACTTTGCACCCGCAAATGGAAAAGAAAGAGATGAAAGCAGCGTTGTTTGACCTGGATGGCGTCGTGTTTGACACGGAGCCCCAGTACACCATTTTTTGGGGTGCACAGTGCCGTGAGTTCCATCCGGAGCATCCTGGACTGGAGCACGAAATCAAGGGCCAGACGCTGGTGCAGATTTACGATGCGTGGTTCTCTGGACCGCTGACAGAGAAGCAACCGTTAATTACGGAACGCTTGAATCAATACGAGCAGCAAATGGATTATCAGTTTGTTGCAGGTTTTGAGGACTATATCCATCAGTTGCGTAGCAAGGGCGTAAAGACGGCGGTGGTGACCAGTTCGAACCAGCCGAAGATGGAGGCAGTTTATCAGTCTCATCCTGAATTCCGCAGTCTGTTTGATGCCATTCTGACCTCAGAGGACTTTGAGCGTTCGAAACCCGATCCGGACTGTTATCTGAAAGCTGCCCAGCGACTGGGCGTAGAGGTCGAGGACTGTGTGGTCTTTGAGGACTCGTTTAATGGCTTGAAGTCGGGTAGGGCTGCTGGTATGTATGTGGTGGGTCTCTCTACGACGAACCCCGCAGAGGCCATCAGACCGTATTGCGATGAGGTCATAGCAAACTATATGAAAGATGAAAATTAAAAATTGAAAGATTATGGCAGGATATTTAGTAAGTGACACACGCAAGGTGACAACACACCGTTTTATGGAGATGAAGCAGAAAGGTGAGAAAATCTCCATGTTGACTTCGTACGACTATACCATGGCTGGCATCGTAGACAAGGCTGGCGTTGACGCTATCCTTGTGGGCGACTCTGCCTCGAACGTGATGGCCGGTAATGCTACCACGTTGCCCATGACCGTCGATTATATGATTTACCACGCTCGTTCGGTGGCCCGTGCCTGTCAGCGTGCGCTGGTGGTTTGCGATATGCCTTTCGGCTCGTATCAGGTGAATGCCACTGATGGCGTGACTAACGCCATCCGCATCATGAAGGAGAGTGGTTGCGACGCCCTGAAGATGGAGGGTGGCGAGGAGATTCTCGATACCGTGAAGCGCATTCTGGACGCAGGTATTCCTGTGATGGCACATCTGGGACTGACCCCGCAGAGCATCAATAAGTTCGGTTCGTATGCTGTGCGTGCCAAAGAACAGGCTGAGGCTGATAAGCTGTTGCACGACGCACAGCTGTTGGACGAGGCGGGCTGCTTTGGTATCACGCTGGAGAAGGTTCCCGCAGCACTGGCTACGGAGGTAACGAAGCTGGTGAAGTGTCCGACCATCGGCATTGGCGCCGGTAACGGTTGTGACGGCCAGGTGCTGGTGATTGCCGATATGCTGGGAATGACACAGGGCTTTTCGCCCCGCTTCCTGCGTCGCTATGCCGACCTGAACAGTGTCATCACCGATGCTGTGGGACACTATGTGGAAGACGTCAAGAGTGGCGACTTCCCCAATGCGAACGAATCGTACTAATCAATGAATACTCAGAATACACCGGTACATATCAAACTGTGGCACAGAGAGTTCTGGATGATGGCTGTAGCGTCGCTACTGCTTACCATCTCCGTATATATCCTGTTGCCCGTCATGCCTCGCTGGTTGATGGAGGAGGAAAACTTCACACCAGTGGAGGTGGGACGTTCGATGGGTGTCTTCGGACTGGGACTCTATCTCTTTGGCTCCTGCTGCTCATGGTTGGTGCAGCGCTATCGCCGCAATGTGGTTTGCATGTGGGCAATAGTGACTGTCATCGTCAATCTGATATTGCTGTTGTATATTGATACCCTGCGTACGACATTTGTGGACTTTACCATCATTATGGTCCACCGTTTTATGCTGGGAGCAACCTTCGGACTGGCTCAGATGGTACTGACATCCACATTGGTTATCGACACATGTGAGTCGTTCCAGCGTACGGAGGCCAACCATAGTGCGTCGTGGTTTTCCCGTTTTGCCCTGTCGTTAGGACCGTTGGCAGGCTTGATAGTCAGCGCGCTCTATGGCTTCGAGGGTGTCGTATGGAGTGCCGTGGGATGTGCTGTCGGTGCCCTGCTGTTGGTCAAGATTGTCACTTTCCCCTTCCGTACACCGGAAGAGGGCGTGAAGGTCGTGTCGCTGGACCGTTTCTTCCTGACGCATGGCTTTATCCTCTTCGTCAATCTGTTGCTGGTGACTACTGTCATCGGTCTGTTGTTGTCGATGCCTTTTGAACCGTTATTCTACGCCTTGATGATGGGTGGTTTCCTGATGGCACTGCTGGCACAGCGCTTTGTGTTCCGTGATGCGGAATTAAAGAGCGAGATTATTACGGGATTATTCCTGTTGCTGGCGGCACTGGCCATTCTCCTGGTGGCTCCTGCCTCACCTGTGACACCCGTCTTTGTAGGACTGAGCGCAGGTATCATCGGCTCACGCTTCCTGCTGTTCTTCATCAAGCTGAGTCGTCACTGTCAACGAGGCACCTCGCAGAGCACCTATTTTCTGGGGTGGGAGACCGGTATTGCCTTGGGCTTGTGTCTGGGCTATGCCTGTTTCTACGAGCAGCCCACAACGCTGATATATACGGCTCTGGGCATCACCGCTGTGGCATTGGTACTATACCATTTCTTTACGCACAGTTGGTTCCTGAAACATAAGAATCGCTAACGTCTGCACATCTGCAGATAAGGACATATACGACAGATCTTCAGGTCTGTTGTGGGAGTGAACGGGATTTCTGGAGAGAATATCTCGTTCACTTTCTGTTCCAGCAGTTCGTTGAAGCGGGCACTATAGTCCGCTATGTCGAGAATCTTATCTTTGCCGAAGCAGAGCGTGGGGTCGTAGTCCTTGGCGCCGGCATGCTGGATAAAGAGCAGGGCTGGACTGACGGCGTGATGTCTGATGTCCGATGGCAGATGTAAGATGTTGGCCTGCTGGCGACTGACGATGTCGGCATAGGCGAAAGTCTGGAAATAGTAGTCGCTATGGTCATGAATTTTGGCAGGGTCGAAGATGTCTTCCACACTGGCAAGAGCCTTCAGACGATGGCTTCCCGTCTTATAGTCCACCACACGGATGCGCCCGTCGGAAAGCTGGTCGAGACGGTCGATACGTCCACCGATTCTTAGAGGTGAGGGATGAGAGGTAAAGGGTGAGGGGTCTGATGTCTGAAGGTTGAGCTCACGTTGCACGTCACATTCCAGGCCGAGAATGGTGAAGGGGGCGAGGGCTTTGTCAATCTCGATGAGTTGGCGCAGGTAGCGGATGATCACCTCACGATTGATGAGGTGCAGACCGCCTCTGACAGCGTTGGGCAACTCCTGGTGAAAGGCATCATCAACGGCGCGCTCGATGGTGGCTTTGTTCTTCAGCAACTGCTCGAGCACCTCTCTGGTGACATACTGTGGCAATTGGTGGTAGAGGGCATCGGCAGCGTTGTGGAAAATATTGCCGAAGATGCGGTTGTCCAGCTCCTGCTCATCGTCGGGCTGGTCGGGCTCCTTGATATCGGCAATGTAGCGATAGTAGAGCTGCAGCGGACAACGCATGTAGCGGTTGATGGCAGAGGGACTTAGCAGACTATCCACACTCAGCCATTGGTCTTGCATGATGCTGAGGACGTGAGGCGTCTTCTCGATGGGTTGCGGGGTGTAGCGGGCAATAATCTTGCCGGACTGTAGCGAACGTTGCTCGATGTGGTGACCGCTTTCAACCATCAGCTGGAGCATGAAACGGCTCATCTCGCCACGCTGGCCGTCCTCTGTGGCGTTGTTCCACAGGATAGTGACATCCTTGGCGCGTTGCAGCAGACGGTGGAAATAGTAGGCATAGATGCTTACCTTGTTTTCGACGGTGGTAAGCTCGTAGGCCTGACGGATGCTGTGAGGGATGAATGAACTGTCGTTGACGCCCTTAGGCATGTTACCCTCGTTACAGCTGAGCAACAGTACGTGGTCGAAGTCGAGGTTACGCGTCTCCAGCACACCCATGACTTGAAGGCCTTCTGCAGGCTCGCCGTGGAAGGGAATGGAGGTCTGCTGGATGAGCTGTGAGACTAGGCGTTGCATGGTGGTGTCGGTGACGCTGAGGTCGCCGCTCTCCTGCAGGGCGTTTAGGCGGTTGACAAGGGTGTAGGCGCGGAACAGGGACTCCTGGAAGAGAGGGCCGTCAGTGGCGGCATCCGCTATCTGACGAAGAAGGTGAAGAAGGGGCTGGCTATCGTCGGTGAGATAACGGTAGTACGGATGGCGACGGAAGGCGCGCACTAGACGGGGCGTCTTGCCACCCAGTACCATGTCGTAGTAGCACTGGATAAAAGAGGCGATGGGAGTCTGTGATAAGGGGTAGCCGGTAGTGATGTTTACCTTCGCTACCTCGTCGGGCAGACTGTGGATGACGGTGGGCAATAGGTGCTCGTCGCAAAGGACGATGGCGGTGTGGCGACCGTCGGTGATGCGCTGTTGGTTCAGCCAACTGCTGACATAGCGTGCCTGGATATGCTCTGTTGGCGCTGAGATATAGGTAATGTCCTTCGGCTTCTTGAAATTTTTGTAGATGTCCTCAGCCGAGGTGTTCAGTTCGTTGGGGAAATGACGCAGGTACTGGGTGATATAGTGACCGGCCTCGTGGCCTTGCATGTAATAGTCGTCGAAGTCCCAGTAGAAGTGGGCTTTGCCAGCTTTCTGCAGTTCGGAGAAGAGTTGTTGCTCCACCTTCTGCAGCAAGTTGAAGCCGACGAAGAGATAGTGGTCGTAGGAGGAGTGAGTGGTGAGAGGTGAGAGTTGAGAGGTGACGACCTGACGGTAGAGGGCACCTTCGTAGGCGAGGCCCTGGTTGGTGAGGCGACGGTTGAAGTCATGGTAGATGTCTGCCAGGTGACTCCAGAGGCGCAGGAAGCGCTGCTTGAGTTCTGTCTCGTGCTCCTCTGTGAAATGGCTGAAGAAGTGGCGTAGCAGTTCTCGCTGTTCATCGGTGAGAAAGCTGAGGTCGTCGAGCTCGTGGATGTCGCGCAGATTGGCGAAGACATGGTCTGCATCGGCCATGTTCTTATCGATGTCGTCGAAGTCGCTGATGAGTAACTGTCCCCAGCCGAAGAATTTGTCGAGAGTCTCCTCAGAGCCTGTAAACTGACGGAAGGACTGATAAAGGTCGCAGACCAGTTTGATAGGGTCGGCGACGTGGAGCTCAGACTGCTGACGGAAGAGTTCGCTGATGGTGATATAGGCAGGACTCCAGAGGGGCTTCCCCTTCGACAGGCGGGCCAGGTGCTCGTTGAGGAACAGCGAGGCACGCTTGTTAGGGAACACCACCGCTGTGCGCGACAGGTTGGTGCCGTATTTGCGGATGATGTCTTCTGCGACGTGTTCTAAGAAACTCTTCATACCTCTAATTCTTAATTCTTAACTCTTACCTCTTAATTCTTACCTCTTAACTCTTAACTTCTTCAATCTTATTGCTGTAAACGTACCACAACCAGCCGTGGACGTTGGGCATCTGCATCTGTTTCAATAGTTGCATATATTCGCGGACCTGCTCTAAGTATTCTGGCTTCGGACGGCCGAACTTGAAGTCAACGACATGTGTTTCTTTGCCGTCTGTCATTACGCGGTCTGGACGACGCTCTACGACCTCATTCTGCTCGTTGAGACGGAGAATGCTACATTCGTTAAATAGTTGCCAACGGTCAGAAAACCAATCTTTTACGAGTTTGCCTTCAAGTCTTTTATGAAGCATGGCGGTAAGTTTGTTAGCAGTCACCTCATCGTCGTAAAGTACCCCGTCGTACTGCAATTGACGCAGGGCTGTGTCGATGTCCGCCGTAGTGCGGATGGTCGAGAATATCTCGTGCAGCACACAGCCCATCTTGATGTAGCTGGGTGCTTCTTGTTGGTCGTCATTGCCCGTGATGAAGTCTCGACTCTTGTTGCTCTGCTTGAATTCCGTCTTGGTGGGGAAGGTCTTGATAGTGATGGCCTCAGGAGTGATAGGGGCGAGGAAAGGATTGGAGGAAACTGTTGGAGCAGCGACGGGAGTAGTGGATGTGGAAACGGTGGCGACGGTGCCGTAGGTGAAGAAAAGCGGGGCTTGCTCGTCCTTCTCACCGCTGAGAGTGCTATTGTCTAGCTGCAGGTTAGGCAGCACCTTCTCGATGAGGGCTGAGCGGTTGGACTTACTACCACGCTGGCCAATGACAAAGAGGCTATGGGCGGCACGTGTAAAGGCTACATACAGCAGGTTGAGGTTATCTACAATATTCTGCAGATGTTCGTCGAGGTAGTCGTGCTCATAGATGGTGCCTCGCATCTGACTGCTGCTGAAGTCGATAGGTGCGATGGGCAGTGCGTCGAAAGGTGCCTCGTTGGGTTCACACCATAAGACGTCGGGCATTTCCAGGCGCCAGTCGCAGAAGGGAATGAGGACATGCGTGAACTCCAGACCCTTACTCTTGTGGATGGATAGGATGCGTATGCCGTCAGTGGCATCACTCTGTATGGTCTTACTGCCAATGCTTTCATCCCATTCGCGCAGGAAAGCGTCGATGTCGCTGGAGTGATCCTGCACAAACATGTTCAGTTGGTCGTAGAACGCACAGATATAGGCACTCTGCTCGTTCAGACGCTCCAACTGGAAGATGCTATAGAGCCGTTCAACCAACTCATAGAGCGGCAAATGGCGTAGCTCATCAAATTGGTTGATGAAGGCATCGGGGAGGAGCGTGTCCAGCGAACGGTCCTTGATGAGCAGCTCGTTCTCAGCAACGGAATCGCTGAGGACACTGCGGTGGTAGAGTTTGACGATGGTGGCTTTAGCCAACAGGTCGTCGGGGTGTGTCAGCAGGTGGAGAGCCTGAGTCAGTAGGCACAGCGTCACGGAAGAATCCAGTCGGAAGGCCTCGTCGCTAATAATGCGAATATCAGGCATGTGTTCCTCGAAATAAGCGGCAATCAGCGGGATGTATTTGTTGGTACGTACAAGGATGGCAATGTCACGAGGCGTTGCTCCTTGTTCCAGTAGTTGACGGATGGTGCTGACCAGCGTTGTCATCGTTTCTTCTTGATAGTCGGTCTCTGGCAACAGTCGAATCTCTACAAAACCTTCTGCAGGACGCTTCTCGGGTGCCTTTTGGGCTACGTCAGCATAGGCGCGGAGCAGTTGTTCGGCCCCCTCCGGATACTCCTCACGCTGACTTTCGTATTCTTGGCGGGCTGCTTCTATGAAGAACGCATTATTGAAATCGATGATATGACGCGCGGAACGGTAGTTGACCTCCAACGGCTGGATGTCCATCATCTCTTCACTATGTGGGAACTCTCGGTCAATGGCGTTGAGCAAACGCCAGTCGCCCGAACGCCAACGATAGATGCTCTGCTTGACGTCGCCAACTATCAGATTCTCGGATTCTTGGTGACTCATGCACTCCTGCAGCAAGACCTTGAAGTTCTGCCATTGGACAGTGCTGGTGTCCTGGAACTCGTCAATCATGATGTGTTCCAGTTGGGTGCCAATCTTCTCAAAGATAAACGGTGAGTCGCTATGGCTGATGAGTGCGTGCAACAACTGCTGGGTGTCGCTGAGTAGGAAGCGGTTGGCCTCGTCGTTGAGCTGGCGCACCTTATCCTCGATGCTACCTAACAGACGCAGCTGACTGAGGTGGCGCAGGGTGAGGTCAGCAGACTGATAGAGGCGGTATTGCTGTGGGCGGTCGTCCATGGCGTGACTCAAAAGCGGAATGAGCGTTGACTCAGCAACGGCATGCACCAGTTCCTGACGCTCACACTTCTTGGAATACCACTTAGCAGGGTCTTCGCAACAGTCGCAGACGCGCTTGCCAACGATGCTCTCATCCATCACACCGTTCTGTAGCTTCACAAAGAAACTGTAAATGCCCGTGCGACCGTAGGCTAAATCATCGACTGTAATTCCTTCGCTTTCGAGCGTGTCGAAGAAGGAGGTGGCATATTGTTGCATGCGTTCCAGGGCATTCTTGCGAATCTGGCGTAGTTGCTGGCTGTAACCTTCAATGAAGCCCTTCTCCTGCATCTTCTCGCGGATAGCTTTGGCGTTCTCCTTGTAATAGTCGCGGAAGATGGTACGCCCGAACTGCTTGACCTGTCCGATGATATTCCATGAACGGTCGTCGCTGATTTTCTCCATGATGTAGCTCAACAGCCACTGTAGCATCACATCGGTATGCGTCAATGTGTCGATGAGCTGGTCCACGGCCTGTTCTTCTACCTGACTGTCGTTCAAGGAGATACGTAGGTTGGCTGTGAGGTCGAGTTCACGAGCCAGGTTGCGCAAGACACTCTGAAAGAAAGTGTCAATGGTCTCTACGCGGAAGTAGTTGTAATTGTGGAGTAACAGATGGAGGGCAAGACCGGCACGTTGGGCAATGGTGTCACTGGGTAAGCCAGTCTCCGCAATAAGGCGCTGGAAGTATGCATCGGATTCCGGCAGTTGTTTGCTTATACCGTAGAGCTGGCTGAGTATGCGCATCTTCATCTCTTCCGTAGCCTTGTTGGTGAAGGTGACGGCCAGGATGTTGCGATAGCAGGTCGGGTTCTCTATCAATAGCTTGATGTACTCTACAGCCAGTGTAAATGTCTTTCCCGAACCAGCACTGGCCTTATATACAGTGAGCGGTTTTACCATCTGCGGAATAGTTCTATGGTGAATTTACAACCGAAACTCTGGAATTCGGTATTCAGAAAACTGGCGAAGATACCTGTCGAGAAGAAGCGGTTCTGGAAACCATAGCCGACTTCGAAATAGGGGCGTGTATGTTCGATGGACAGTGCACTCAGATAGACACGCTCTGTCTCTACGATACGACCAATAAGAGGTACCCACGACAACATCAGCAAAGGAGAGTCGTATGACACATGACTGCGCAGGTAGTAGTTGGACTCATTATACCATCGGCTGTCAACCAGCTGGAACTGTCCCGACCAGTCATCTTCCCAACCTGTTGCCAGGTTGTTGTCGTGGAAGTTGTCGTAGTCAACGAAATAGTCCATACTTCGATGTGTATAGAAACCGGCTCCTGCGCGGAGGTTCAGTATGCGCACACTCTTGTTTCGATGTTTATAGACTGCATCAAACTCCCAACGTTCGTAGTTCAGGTTGGAGTGGAACACATTGGGGATACTGTGCTCATAGTTAGCGGTAAGTGTGGGGCCCTTCTGCCAAGGACGCACGTGAACGGACAGCGTTGGTGCAAAGCTGTGGTAACGGTTGGGGAGACCTGCCTCGTTCATCTTGTCAGGGTTCACACTCCAGCGACGGTGATAGACAAAACCCGTGGTAAACTCCAGCCAGTCGAAAGCAGCAATATGGTTGATGAGTCTCAGGTGTTCGTTCTTGAATTCAGGCATTGGTACCGTGTCACCCATTACTTTCTGAAATGTTTCATAGAGTGCAGCGTTCGATGTGGGGTCACTGTTAGACCACGTATATTCTACATATCCGTTGCGCTTGGGGTTGTAAGTCATGCGAAGAGGAATATCGAAGTAGAATAGTTTCTTCTTGAAACTGTAACCGAACTTCGGATTAAGCGTCAGGTAGCGGTGCTGGTTCCAGGCATAGCGCAGACCGAAGTCCAGTTTATACGATATACCGGACGATGAGCTGTACCCCATGTATAAAGGGTTGAGGAGTGGTGAGACGTTTAGCGAGATATTCTCAACTGTCGCTTCTTTGCCACTCATCAGGTTGTCGCCAACGAAATCCCAGGCGGCATCTGTCAGACGACTGGCGGAGTTCTGGACGGTGTCGGTCTCTTCCTCTTCTGAGTTATGTGTTTGATAGTCTTCAACGATGCGCCTTTCTTCTTCTCCTAACGGCATGGGGCGTAGCTTTTCCATCAGGCTAAGGTCTTCGACATCATTGATGGAGTCGGGGAGTGCTATGGGACAATTAAAGTAAGACGTAATATGTGACGTGATATTGTTGCCTAAGAACTTGAATGTCGCATCTGTGATACACTGGTCGGGTACTGGACTGAATGGGTTACGCTGGTCCATCAGAGTGTTGATATTGAAGCTAATCATGTCAAACTCTCCCTGAAAATCCAAGGACAGTATGCGTCCAGAGGCAATATCTACTGTGGCTTCTCCCTTAATCAATCGGGTGTTGCTACTGCGAGGACGGAACTGAATGGTGGCATGACTGCCAATACTGGTAACACGGTATTTGTAGAAATAGCGGTTGCTGCGGTGGAAAGGCGAGAGGATACCGTCAGGATAGAGTTGCACACCATAGAGATTGGGGGTTATCAACTCAAAGATGAAGGGCATCACGTCGCGCTGATGAGGAACGGTGCTGCAGAACACCTGGCGATGAAAATGGTAGTTGTTGGTACCATGATATCTGAGTTTGGTGTAAGCCTCACCGATATAGTCCCTGTCGCCTCTGGCAATACTATACATGGTGGGAATAACCCATAACAGCGCATTGCGACGCTTCGTACCGATATGGCACATGATATAGACGTTTCTCTCACCGTCAGCAATCCTTTCGGGGTGCTCGTAGTAGTCCCACATGCGATTGATGAGCAGGGAATCAGCTGTCCTGTTTGCTGCATAACAAATGCTGGACATGAGTGCCATCATGCCCAGCATTAATATCTTTAATATGTGCTGTTTCTGATTCACGACCCCAAAAGTACGAAAAAAATCTGGAGTCACAAAACATTTAGCCCAAATATTTCATCAAAATACGTGCATTACCAGAGTCACGCAACTTGGCAATGCTCTTTTCACGAATCTGGCGCACACGCTCACGGGTCAGTCCCAGCTGGTCGCCGATTTCCTCCAGACCCTTCTCGTGGCAGCCAATGCCGAAGCACTCGCGGATAATGGTTATTTCACGCTCTTTGAGTACCTTCTGCAATACGGTATTCAGTTCCTGAGCCATTGACTCGTGGTCAACATGACGGTCGGTACGTGAGTCGTCACCACTGGCCATCACGTCGAGCATACAGTTGTCCTCACCGTCTTGGAATGGAGCATCGATAGAGACATGGTGGCTGTCAGCCTGCATAGACTGAGCAATCTTCTCCTCGTCCATGTTGGTGGCGTCGCTCAATTCAGATACTGACGGATGGCGCTGGAACTCCTGTTCGAAGCGGTTGATCTCGTGACTGATTTTGTTCAGGCTACCTACCTGGTTCAGGGGCAGACGAACAATACGACTCTGCTCAGCAATAGCCTGCAGAATGCTCTGGCGAATCCACCAAACGGCGTAAGAGATGAATTTAAAACCACGTGTTTCATCAAATTTCTGTGCGGCTTTGATGAGGCCGATGTTACCCTCGTCAATCAAGTCAGTCAGCGTCAGTCCCTGATGCTGATACTGCTTAGCTACAGATACCACGAATCGCAGGTTGGCAGTTACCAACTTGTCCTTAGCGCGCTCGCCTTCAGGACCGCCCTTGCGTATCTTCTGAGCCAGCTCGATTTCCTCGTCGATGCTGATCAGTGGCGCACGGCCGATTTCCACCAGATACTTATCCAGTGCCTCACTTGAGCGATTCGTAATACTCTTTTGAATCTTTAATTGTCTCATGTTTTACCCCTTAATTCCTTTCTAACTGCCTGATATTCAGCAGTATTTCAAAAATGTTACTTTTAAAAGCGGTGCAAAGTTACAAAAAATACCAATACGTTGTTCTCCGAACCTACTTATTTAACTTTTTTTTGTTCTTTCCGTTGTCCTTTTCCATTGCCCTTTCCGTTACCCTTTCCGCTATTCTTTCCGCTATTCTTTCCGTTACCCTTTCCACTGCGTTTCCGGCCACCCCGACCTCGTGAATTCTTACGGGGAGAAGCAACCTTATATTCCGGACCTTCACCAAGACCTTCGGGCAGTGCATTCTTCTGGATGTCTTTCTCCAGGAAACGCTCAATAGCGGCAAAGTAGCGCATGTCAGCTTCTGATACTAAGGTGATGGCTATACCGTCACGCTGGGCACGCGCTGTGCGTCCGATGCGGTGTACATAGTCTTCAGCATCGTGGGGAACGTCGTAGTTGATGACCATCAGGATGTCGTCGATATCTATACCGCGAGCCACGATGTCAGTAGCTACCAGTACGTCGACCTGTCCAGCCTTGAACTGGTACATCACCTCGTCGCGCTCAGCCTGCGAGAGGTCGCTGTGCATGGGGGCACAGTTGATATTCATGTGCTTCAGCTCGCGCGTGATGTCTTTCACCTTGTCTTTCTTTCCGGAGAAGATAATTACGCGCTGCAACTCGCCAGCCTTGAACAGGTTGCGGATAATGCCCAACTTCTGTGGCTCATAGCAGACGTAGGCAGACTGCTGGATTTTCTCAGCGGGTTTGGAAACGGCTATCTTTACCTCTGCGGGATGATAGAGCAGGGTGCGTGCCAGCTGCTGAATCTTGTCTGGCATGGTGGCTGAGAACATGATGGTCTGGTGATTCTTGGGCAGCATCTTGGAAATGCTCAGAATGTCGTCAGAAAAACCCATGTCGAGCATGCGGTCTGCCTCGTCGAGCACAAAGAAGGAGAGCTTAGACAGGTCCACATGTCCCATGCGGATGTGCGACAGCAGACGCCCTGGTGTGGCGATGATAACGTCAGCACCCATCTTCAGACCTTTCGTCTCTACGTCAAAGCGGTTACCGTCGTTGCCTCCATAGACTGCCACGCTGCTGATGCCGTCAAGATAGTAGCCGAAGCCCTGCATGGCTTGGTCTATCTGTTGTGCCAGCTCGCGTGTGGGTGACATCACAATGCAGTTGACAGCATCTTTTGGGAAACCTCCATCGTCGAGCATGCTGAGGATAGGCAGCAGATAGGCTGCCGTCTTTCCTGTTCCTGTCTGTGCAACACCTATCAGGTCTTGACCATCAAGTATCTTGGGTATGCACTGCTCTTGTATGGGAGTCATCTCCTCGAAATGCATGTCATAGAGTGCATCGAGGATGTTATCGTTCAAATATGTTTCTTCAAATGTCACTTAACTCTTAACTCTTAATTCTTAACTCTTACCTCTTAACTCTTAATTCTTAACTCTTAACTCTTAACTTAATTCGGCGCATGCCTGTAACAATAGTATGCAATGAAGGCATACAGGATATTCGGAATCCATGCAGCCAGAACAGGTGGCGTGTCAGCATTGATGGCAAAGGTAGCACTTACCGTTTGTAGCAGGATATAGGTAAACGACAATGCCAGTCCGATACCTAAGTACATACCCATGCCGCCTTTACGCTTGCGCGACGACAGGGATACGCCGATAATGGTCAGAATGAACGAGGCAAACGAGGTGGCTATGCGCTTGTGGTATTCTACCTCATACTGCACGACATTGCTTGAGCCACGCTGCTGCTGCTTGGAGATGTATCTCTTCAGCTCTGGCGACGTGAACGTCTCCTGCTGGCCTCTGGAGAAGACCAGGTCCATAGGTTCCATCTGTATCAGCGTGTCTATCTCGAAGCCACTGGTAATCTCCTCGCGCATACCTTTCAGCGTGCGTATCTTGTAGTTGCGCGCCTTCCAGTGGTAGCGCTCCTCGGCAATGGTGTCATACTGGATGACGTTGGCATTCATCTGACTCACCATCTTCTTGTTCTCAAACTTATACAGCGCAAAGCCATAGCCCGTCTTGCGGATGTCGTCATATTGCGAGATATACGCCACCACGCCCTTGTCCACCATCAGCTGAATGTTCGATGCTGACGTGTTCTTCTTGTTGTTCTTGTAGAGCGACTCGAAGTCGTGGCGCACCACTGTTCCCTTGGGAATGATATACGAGCCGAGGTAGAAATTGAGGATGGCGATGAGGGCTGCCGAGATGAGGTAGGGGCGCAGCAATCGCTTAAAACTCATGCCGCTGGCCAGCATCGCAATAATCTCTGAGTTACCCGCCAGTTTGGAGGTGAAGAAGATGACGGCAATGAAGACGAACAGCGGTGAGAAGAGGTTGGCAAAGTAAGGCACGAAATTGGCGTAGTAGTCGAAGACGATGGCGCGCAACGGTGCGTTGTTGGAGGTGAACTTCGCCAGGTTCTCGTTGACGTCGAAGACGATACTGATAGAGATAATCAGAACGATGGAGTAGACGTAGGTGCCAATGAACTTGTTGATGATATACCAGTCCATGCGTTTCACCTCTCGAAGCAGGTTATACTTCGATTGCCATGCCTGCGCCCATAGCGTCTTGGCTTTCTTCAATATGTCTTGTAGTGACGTTTTCTTCACTTTTACCTTCTGCGTCCTAAGTTGTCTATTACTGAGCGCTTCCACTGTGTGAAGTCACCTTGTTCTATATGCGTGCGCGCGTCCGTGACCAGTCTGAGGTAGAAGGCCAGGTTGTGTATCGAGGCTATCTGCATGGCCAGCAGCTCCTGGGCTTTGAATAGGTGGTGCAGATAGGCCTTCGAGTGGATGCGGTCAATGTCGCAGCCTTCGGGGTCTATGGGCGAGAAGTCATCCTCCCACTTCTTGTTGCGCATGTTCATCGTACCCTCGTAGGTGAAGAGCATGGCGTTGCGCCCATTGCGGGTAGGCATCACGCAGTCGAACATGTCGACACCACGCTCAATGGCTTCCAGGATGTTCTGGGGCGTACCCACACCCATCAGGTAGCGCGGACGGTCCTTGGGCAGGATGTCGTTGACCACCTCAATCATCTCGTACATCACCTCCGTAGGCTCGCCAACAGCCAGTCCGCCAATGCTGGCGCCGCCTCCGTCGTTCAGCTTGCCCAGCACGTCACAGACATGCTTGGCAGCGTCCTGTCTGAGGTCTTTATAGGTGCAGCCCTGTACGATGGGAAACAGTGTCTGGTTGTGGCCATACAGCGGTTCCGTCTCGTTGAAGCGCTTCACGCAACGCTCCAGCCAGCGCTGGGTCAGCTTGAGCGAGTTCTTGGCATATTGGTAGTCGCTCTGTCCTGGTGGACACTCGTCAAAGGCCATCATGATATCGGCACCAATGACGCGCTCTGTGTCCATCACGTTTTCTGGCGTGAAGATATGCTTCGAACCATCGATATGGCTGCGAAACTCACAACCCTCTTCCTTCAGCTTGCGGATGCCCGTCAGCGAGAACACCTGGAAACCACCAGAGTCCGTCAGAATGGGACGGTCCCACGTGTTGAACTTGTGCAGTCCGCCAGCCTTGCGCAGGATATCGAGTCCTGGGCGCAGATACAGATGGTAGGTGTTGCCCAGAATGATCTGTGCCTTCACCTGCTCGCGGAGCTCAGCGAAGTGTACACCCTTCACACTGCCCACCGTACCTACAGGCATGAAGATGGGCGTCTTGATGGGTCCGTGGTCTGTCTGTATCAGTCCTGAGCGGGCGCTGCTATACGGGTCGTTATGTTGTACTTCGAATTTCAATTCTTAACTCTTAACTCTTAACTCTTAATCGCTTTAGCGACAACTCTTAATTCTTAACTCTTAACTCTTAATTCTTAACTCTTAACTCTTCTTCTCTTCATCCTTGGGAATGGTGAAGTCCATGGGGTGCTCAACCAACTCGTCTGTCAGCGCGAAGTTCCAGACATCCTTGATGCTCTCTACATAGTGGAAGGTGACGCCCTTTAGGTACATCTCCGGAATCTCGTTGATGTCCTTCTCGTTCTCCTTGCACATCACGATGTCCGTGATGCCGGCACGCTTGGCAGCCAGAATCTTCTCCTTGATGCCACCCACGGGCAGCACCTTGCCTCGTAGCGTTATCTCGCCTGTCATTGCCGTGTTCTTGCGTACCTTGCGCTGTGTCAGCGCCGAGGCAATACTGGTGGCAATGGTGATACCGGCCGATGGACCGTCCTTGGGCGTAGCACCCTCCGGCACGTGGATGTGGATGTTCCAGTGGTCGAAGATGCGGTAGTCTATGCCCAACAGGTCCACGTGAGCCTTGACATATTCCAGGGCTATCACTGCCGACTCTTTCATGACGTCGCCCAGGTTTCCTGTCAGCGTCAGCTTGCCAGCCTTGCCCTTCGACAGCGAAGTCTCAATGAACAGTATCTCACCGCCCACGCTGGTCCATGCCAGTCCGGTTACTACGCCGGCGTATGCGTTGCCCTGGTAGATATCGCGATAGAAGGGGGGCTTGCCCAGCAGGTCCTCCAACTCTGTGGGGGTAATCTTGTCGTAGGGCAGCTCGCCATTGGTGGCATATTTCACAGCCACCTTGCGCAGGGCCTTGTTGATCTGCTTCTCCAGCTGGCGCACACCACTCTCGCGGGTATATTGCTCAATGATTTTCTCGATGGCTGCCTTGTTGAAGGTCAGCTTCTGGTTCTTCAGACCCGTGTTGTCCTTCTCCTTGGGCACCAGGTGGCGCTTGGCAATCTCGTATTTCTCCTCCGTGATGTAGCCACTGACCTCGATGATTTCCATGCGGTCCAGCAGCGGACGGGGAATGGTGCCGAGGTTGTTGGCTGTGGCAATGAACATCACCTTCGACAAGTCGTAGTCCACGTCCAGATAGTTGTCGTGGAAGGCGTTGTTCTGCTCTGGGTCGAGCACCTCCAGCAGTGCACTGGCGGGGTCGCCGTTGTGCGTGTTCTGCGTCACCTTGTCAATCTCGTCAAGGATGAATACGGGGTTGCTGCTTCCTGCCTTCTGGATATTCTTGATGATGCGGCCAGGCATGGCACCGATATACGTGCGGCGGTGACCGCGAATCTCAGCCTCGTCGTGCAGACCGCCTAATGAGACGCGCACATACTTACGCTTCAGGGCGTCAGCTATCGACTTGCCCAGCGAGGTCTTGCCCACGCCTGGAGGACCATAGAGGCACAGGATAGGACTCTTCAGGTCGCCACGCAGCGACAGCACGGCGATATATTCCAGGATGCGCTCCTTGACCTTCTCCATGCCGTAGTGGTCGCGGTCCAGTATTCTCTGTGCGCGCTTCAGGTCCAGGTCGTCCTTCGTGTATTCTCCCCAAGGCAGTCCTACCAGCGTCTGCAGGTAGGTCAGCTGCACGTTGAAGTCGGGCGAATTGGGATTCACCTGGTCCAGCTTCTCCAGTTCCTTGTTGAAGAATTTCTCCACCTCCTCCGGCCACTTCTTACCCTTGGCCTTCTCCAGCAGTTCCTTCTTCTCCGGTGTGCTCTCGTTGCCCATCTCTGCCTGCAGGTTCTTGATCTGCTGCTGCAGGAAGTAGTTGCGCTGCTGCTCGTCAATGTCGTCGCGCGTCTTGTTGCGGATGTCCAGCTTCAGACTCTGCAAGTTGATTTCGCGGTTCACGATGCGCATGCAACTGAACAGGCGCTCCTTGATGCTGTCAAGTGTCAGCAGGGCCATCTTCTCCTTCACGCTGAATGGCATGTTCGAGCAGATGAAGTTCAGCGCCATGATGTTGTTTCCCACGTTCTTGATGGCAAACGATGCCTCTTCGGGTATCTCGTCGCTCATGTGGATATACTCGGCAGTCTGGTTGCGCAGGTCTTCCACTGCTGTCTTGAACTCCATGTCGCGCTTGTCGGGCTCGTCTTCAGGGGCAGCAGCCACGCGTCCGACGATATACGGCTGGTATTTCACCAGCTCCAGCAGGCGCAGACGGCCTAAGCCCTGCACGATGGCAGTAATATTGCCGTTGGGCAGCGTCAATATCTTCAGCACCTTCGCAAAGACACCCATGTCGTAGAGGTCTGCACGAATGGGACTCTCCACCTCTGGGTCTCGCTGACATACCACGCCAATCAGCCCGTCCTTCTTCTCGGCCTTGCGGATGAGCGACATGCTCGACTCGCGACCAATCAGGATGGGCGACACCACACCAGGGAACAATACCAGGTTGCGCACAGCAAGAATAGGCAATGCGTCAGGCATTTCCATATTCGTCAGGTCGCTGTATTCGCCTTCTACATCGGCTATCATCGAGAACGACCTGTTCTTGTTATCCATGTACATTGTAATTTTATCTTCCATAATGAAGTGCAAAGGTACAACATTTTCTTGAAATAACGCGCACGCGATAAGATATTTTAATATTTGCCCATTTCTGACGATGCAGCCCCTTACTTGATGACCAGCGCGCGGTCTATGGCGTCCTTCAGGGCAACGGCATGAGCCGTGCTGCCTGCTGCCAGTCTCTTTTGCAGTTGTTTGAGTGCCAGCAGCACCTCGGGGCGCTTGCTGTTATTCAAGTGGCTGATGAGCGTGTTGACGTATTGGGTCTGCAGGGTCTTGCGGTAGGGGGTGAGGTTGGCTTGTGTGGCGTCCTTCATAATCATTCGGCTCAGGTCGCCAAGGTATTCATCGGCCTTGTAGAGGTCGTTGAGTGAATACAGTCGGTTGATAAGACGTGTGATGTTACGAGTAGCAACATAACGGGTGAGGTTATTGGGGTCTGCCTCCAGACGCTTGGCATAGGGCACATTGCGCAACCAGACGGGCTCGTTGAAGATGTGACGCTCCACATACTGCATGGCTTTCATCTGCTTCTCGCGAGGCTGTGGACGGTAAACGTCGCCCTGCTCGTCGATGGTCTTGAAGTTCTCCAGCTGACCACCGATGTTGTTGATGACGTGGCCGTTATAGCGCTGGAACTGGTCCAGAATCTCATCGTACATGCTCCTGAGGTTCTCGTTGTAGATGTCGTCCTCAGAGCGGGTCCACTCTGGCAACTTCAGGATTTCGCGCTTCAGGTTCAGAATGCCGTACTCGCTGGCCTTCACGGCGTCGTCGCCCAGATCCTCCGTTTGCCGGCGTGGGTCGTCCTGGTCAGTCTCGCCATCGCCCCACCAGAGTCGCGGATTGTTAGCCACGCCCTCTTTCTCAAACAGCGACTGCAGGGCACGGTAGTCTGCCTCTTCGTTCTCGGCATCGAGCATGGGCGTGTAGCCCCACTGGATGGCCCACATGTCGTAGTCGTTGATGCGTGGGAATATCTCGTGCTGCGTCATGCCGTCTTCAGGCTGTGCCACGTAGTTGAAACGGGCATAGTCCATGATGCTGGGCGTATGGCCGTGTTCCTCTACCCATGCCTTGTCGCGCAGCTTCTCGACAGGTACCGAACTGGAGGCACCGAAGTTGTGGCGCAGACCAAGCGTGTGGCCTACCTCGTGCGACGATACGAAGCGGATGAGTTGTCCCATCAGTTCCTCGTCATAGTGCATCTTGCGCGCAGCCTCGTCAATAGAGGAGGCCTGCACCATATACCAGTCGTGAACGAGCGACATCACATTGTGGTACCAGCAGATGTGGCTCTCCAGAATCTCGCCAGTACGCGGGTCGCTGACATGAGGTCCATAGGCATTGGCGATGGGCGAAGCCAGGTAGCGGATGACGGAGAAACGGGCGTCCTCCATAGACATCACACTGTCCTTGCCCTCAGGCCACTCCAGGGCGTAGATGGCATTCTTGAAGCCTGCCTTCTCAAAGGCTTTCTGCCAGTCGTTGACACCGGCAATGAGGTATTTGCGCCACTGCTTGGGCGTGGCAGGGTCTATGTAGTAGACGATAGGCTTGACGGGCTCTACCAGTTCGCCACGACGCATCTTCTCGACATCCTCCGGACGTGGCTCCAGGCGCCAGCGACTGATAAAGCGCTTTGCCTTGACACGTTGCTGTCCGTCGTTATAGCTGTTGAAGCCGTGGGTGAAATAGCCTACGCGCGGGTCGTAGAAGCGGGGCTTCATCAGGTCGGTGGGGAGCAGCACAAACGAGAGGTTGATGCCGAACGTCACCCTGTCGGTACTGCGTGCCGAGGCCAGTCTGCCTGATGAGTTGTAGGTCTTCACCATGCGCACCTCGGTATTCAGGGGGAAGCTCTTGATGTCCTCGACGTACGACAGCTCCCTGAACATATTGGTCAGCTGGAACTGCGTCTTCACCGAACGGGGCAGGGCCGTGTTGGGGTTGTCGTCGGTGAGGAAGCCCGTCACCTTGATTTTGTAGCGCTTGTCATTGTGAGACTCTATCTTGAACGAGGCGATGATGGGGTTCTCGTTGGAGACGGTGATGGCCTTGTTGATGCTTTGTGTGGAGTCGCTCACGTTGACAAAGAGGCGCACGCGCAGCAACAGCTGCTTGTCGACACCCTTTTGGAAATAGACGGTCTGCTGACGTATCATCTCGCCTCCAAAGAGTCCGCTGCCAGCGGGCGTTGACGTGTAGCGCGTGGTGTTGAGGAAGTCGCGTCCGATGAGCGAGTCGGGAATCTCGAAGAACCAGTCGTTCTCCTCTTTCAGCACGTTGAACAACCCCTTGCGGTACAGGCTGTATTTGGGCGCAGGCTTCTGGGCCATGCTCATGGCGTCCTTGGGATTGAACTTCCCCGCCGGCGTGATTTGCCAGCGGTTGCCGTCGTCAGCTGTCTGGTGGCTGTTGATGACTATCTTGTTTGAGTCGTTGGTGTTGACATACAGCGACTGACCCTCCTTGTTGGTGGTCGACAGCATATATTTGAACTTGCCGTCAGCCTGACTCTTGTCGAAGGTGAAGGCTGAGCCGATATGGTCAACGAAGCTACCGTCAGCACTCAGGAATTTCTTGGCAGTGGGACTGTAGAGATAGTGCTTGCCGTTGACGAAGAGGAAGGCAAAGCTCCTGTCTTTCTCTGGGGCGTCAGGGCGTAGTCGCAGGGTCGTCAGACCAGTCCCCTTGGCGTTCATCACCATGATGCCACGCTTGCTGGCAAAGGTGTACAGTTTCTTGTTGCTGAATTCTTTTGCCGTCTTGTCCTTCTTCTTTTTCTTTACTTGCTCGGTCTTGGGTTTTGCCGAATCCTTTTTCATCGCAGCCCTTGTCGTCATGCTTATCATGGCGAGGGCCAACATCAGGGTTAATACTTTGTTCATTGTCTTATTATTTAGTTTCTCTGTGCAAAAGTACATAAAAGTGATGAACTAACCATACAATCTGTCGTTTTCTTATTATGAAAAAACATTAATGCGTGCTGTTCAGCGTCATTAATGGGGAGAAAATTTGTCGATATTGTTAAAAAACAGTACCTTTGCATGCAAAAGGTTATGTTTCAATTCAAGCAGTTTACCATAGAGCAGGAGCTGTGCGCCATGAAGGTGGGTACCGATGGCGTACTGCTGGGTGCGTGGGCGCAAGGCGGACGGCGGGTGCTGGACGTGGGCACGGGAACGGGCATCATAGCGCTGATGATGGCACAGCGATATTCGGAGGCACAGGTCGTGGCGATAGATATCGACGAAGGGGCGGTGAGGCAGGCACAGCAGAACGTGGCGCAGTCAGCGTTTGCCAAGCAGGTCAGCGTAGTGCAGCAGGCCGTGCAGGAACACCAAGGGGAGTATGAGGCGATAGTGAGCAATCCACCGTTTTTCATTGACTCGCTACAGGCTCCCGATGAACAGCGCAACATGGCTCGCCACACGGCGACGCTCTCGTATGGCGAGCTGATGAAAGCAGCCCACAGACTCTTGGCTGACGAGGGCGAGTTCTCTGTGGTGGTGCCGTTCGACTATCGTCAGCGCATGGAGGATGAGGCTATCTTCGTGGGTTTCTTCCCCAGCAGGGTGTGGGGGGTGAGAACCACGGAACGGAAGCCCGTGAAGCGCTATCTGCTGGCCTTCAGGAAACATCCTTGTGCGTGCGAGAAGGAGGTGCTGACCATTGGCGATGAGCGCTACCAGCAATTGACGGGGGCGTTCTATCTTAATGGGTGAGAAAGCCGGTCCTGACGAACTCCGTGAACTGGTCTTGGTAACCGTTGAAGACGTTGATATCTACTTCGCCCGTGATGCCGTCCACGCGACCATCGGGACAGAGTTGCCAATAGGCCAGTTTGACGTCGGGCTTATACTGACTGTAGCGGGCTATCCAGACGTTGTATTTTTGCTTGATATCCGTAGCGTTTTTCATGTGGCGGTTGATGAACATCTGACTGACATAGAGGATGGGGCGCATGCCGGTGCGCTGTTCGACAATCTGCATGAAGGTGCGGATGCGGTTCATCAGCACTTCAGAGCCGCCAATGGCCTTGATTTGTGCGTCGGTAGGCTCCACATCGAGCACGGGTGGGAAGTCGCCCTTGCGGAACAGCGTGTGGTTGACGAAGTAGCGTGCCTGCAACACTGGCGACGACTTCATGGAGAAGAAATGGTAGGCCCCGACATGGATGCCCTGTTTCTTGGCCTTCATGTAATCGGACATGAAATAGCGGTTGCGGATGGTAGTGCCTTCGGTGGACTTGATGTAAATAAAAGAGACGGGGAATGTGCGCCCTTGCGTATCGTGGCGCTTGCCCAGCGAAGTGATGCGAAGTTTCGAGAAATCAATACCATAGCGCTTGCGGCCTTTCTCGTGCTGGTGGCGCGAGATGTCGATGCCGTAGATGCGTTCTGTCGTATATTTTAACTTCTCTCCCAGAAACTTTCCTGCCTTCCACTCACCAATGCGCAACTGGTGGTTGGGGGAGGAGTCGAAGGCAAAACCATGCAGCTGGTCGTCCTGCCAGAAACCCTCCTTGTGACAGCCGTCCCATTCGTCCATCGTGCCTTGTCCGTAGGCCTGTAGGAACTGGTCCATCTGTCCGCGGTAGATGCCTTGCTCGTCGAGACGGGTGGCAGAGACCACGGTGTCGGCATCCCACTGGGCAGAAACGATGCGTCCCCGCCAGTCGCGGGCAATGCCCTTGCCGTGGAGCGAACCCACCAAGAAGTGACCTGCCTTCCAATAGCCACCACCAATCCGGACGGCAGGCATGGGACGGTCCTTGGCGGCGATGCAGACGATGTTGCTGGCTTTGTTTGATTTGTTGGTGCTTCTGGCTTTCTGCTTGAGCACTTCGTGATAGCGTGCGACGAGGTGGTAGCCCTCGTCAGAGACATTATGCACCTTGAAGTAGTAGCGCATCTCGTCCATCTCCGCATGGAGGCGTGCCTGTTGTGTGGAGTCGATGGCGGTGTTGGGGGTGTAGCGTATCTCCACCTTGTCAGGAATGCGGGGTGGAGTGCCTGGATAACGGTTGTGGAAGGGGTTGAGCGGATTGACAAGAGCCACCACCGCCATGATAAGGATATCGGCAATAGTGGCTATGGGTCGCATCTTTCTCATCTTTCTTCCTCCAGCCATGAGTCAAGAAGTTGACGGGCGATAGACAGTTTCTCAGGAATGTGGGGCAGGTGGTTGCGGTCGAACCAAGCACCTTTTGACAACTCGGAGCGCTGTAGGTGTATCTTGCCAGAATCGTAGTCGGCTGTGAAGCCCACCATCAGGCCGCAGGGGTAGGGCCAAGGCTGACTGCCGAAATACTTCAGATTGGTGATGTGCAAGCCTGTCTCTTCCATTACCTCGCGATAGACAGCCTCCTCCAGCGTCTCGCCAGTCTCTACGAAACCTGCCACCAGTCCGTAGTGGTCGTCGCGGAAGTTGTTGGCGTGCACCAGTAGCACCTCGTCGCCCTTGCGCACAAGGACGATGACTGCAGGGGCCAAGAACGGCCATATCTCCTTGCCGCAATGCTCGCACTTCTTGGAGATGGCGGTGTCGAAGCGCATGGTGCCGCCACAGACTCCGCAGAACTTCGTGTTCTGGTCCCAGTAGAGCAGCTCGTGGCACTTGCCTGCCAGTCGGTAGTCGGCCTCCGACAGTTTGTAGTAGCTTTGTCGCAGACCACACATCTCATAGTGGTGAGAAGGGAGTGGTGAGGGGTTAGCGGTGAGAGGTGCATCAATACGGTAGGCCTTGGCACCGTCAATGTCCATCACGGTGGTCCATGGCTTGGTGGCAGTGGGTGCCTCTTCGGGTATCTGGTAGCCGTCTCCGACCTTCTCTAACACCAGATCGCTCTGGCAAAACACAAAGTATTTCATTTAATCCGTTTAATCCATTGTTGTTATTCTCCGAAAATCAGTTTGCGGTCGCGTTCAATGGCGGGACGTGCCCATGCATCAGGAATGAAGCGCCAGTTGTTCAGTGCCTTGCCTTCCACCTTTCCTTCGCGCTCAATCTTTTGTGTCAAGTAGTAGCGCTGGTCACGCTCGCTCATGAAAATGATGCGGTTGTTGATGGAGTCGAGGGGGATGCCTGCACCCTGGGTGAGCAGTTCGCCACCACCATTGCCACGATAGCTGTTCATGACCACCTTGTACCATGCTTTCTCGTCGAACGGACGACCGTCGGAGAACTGCAGGATGTGCACCTTCTGGCCGTCGGGCTTGGTGACGTCAACGACATAGTCGATGCCTGCCGCCGAGTCGAAGTTGAAGGTCAGGTTCTTGAAACCTCTGCGCTGCTCGTCGCCCGCAGACCCTTCGTTGAGCATCATGATATGGTCGTCAGGACTCTTCATGGTGTTTACCCACAGGTTGTAGCTTCTCTCCAGGTGTTTACGGACCTCCTCGCCCGTCATGCGGAGCACATAGATTTTGTTCTCGAAGCGGTAGAGCTTGAACATGTCACTCATGTATATCGGTCCCGCCTTGATGTCGGTATTGAAAGTCAGGGGTGCATTGAACGAGATGTCGGCATGCGTCTCGTCTAACTGCAACTGGTGAATCAGATCGGTGAAGGCTGCAGAACCGAAGAAGGCGTCGCGAGAGCGCATGGGACTGGCAAAGGTGCCAAGCTGTCGCTCTACATACTGGCGGATGGCGTCAATCTGTGGTTGGAAATGAGCGATGTACTGCTGGTCGATAGCTTCGTTCCTTACATCAATGATTTCTCCTTTCTTGCTGACTACCTTGCCGTTACGAATCTGAATGGTTGCCTCTGCTACTTTGAGTGCGTTGCACGACGGGTCCATGCAGAGCGTGTTGTTGATGGTGGTGTTGCGCTCGGTATGATCGTGACCGAAGAAGATGACGTCGAAGCCCTCTACGGTCTCCGCCATCTTCCTGGCAACATCTTCCTCGTAGGTGGGGGTGACAATGCCGCCATCCCATCCGCTATGGAAAAGTCCGACGATGACATCTGCCTTCTCCTGCTCCTTCAGAATCTTCAGCCAGTGGCGGGCGGTCTGGAGCATCTCGTCGAAGCGCAGGCCCGTCCACAAGCTCTCGTGCAACCAGTTGGGAATGGCGGGCGTGAGCATGCCTAAGATGGCCACGCGGACGCCCTCGCGTTCAATGATGGTGTAGGGCTTGACATAGGGCTTGTTGGTCTTGGTGTCGATGATGTTGGCACCCAGCATCGGACACTTCACCTCCTTAATCCACTTATCATAGACGGCATGACCCGTTTCCACATCGTGGTTGCCGAAGGTCTCGGCATCGTACTTCAGGTAGTTGATGACCTCTGCAGCGATGTTGGGTTCGTCAGTCTTGACGTAGTTGGTATAATAGCAGGTGGGCTGTCCCTGCAGAATGTCGCCATTGTCCAGCAGAATCAGGCGGTCGCCGTAGGTCTTGCGCTGGCGCTTGAGGTAGGTGCTGACACGCGCCATCGTTCCCTCCATAGGGCGGCGCTCCGTGAAGTTATATGGGAAGAAAGCCCCGTGGACGTCAGAGGTTTCTACCAGTCTGATGGTTACAGTCTTGCTTTGCTTGGCCATAGCTGTCATGCAGATGCACAGGAGTGCAAAAAGGATAGTTGTTTTTTTCATAGTGCATTTTTTTAGATAAGTGCAAAGGTAGACATTATTTTTGAATTCTCCAAGTCCTTAGGCACGCTTTTTGCTGGTCAATGGTTAAAAGAAAATAAAAAATAGGAGGTAGTATTATGGCATTCATTGACTATTACAAGATTTTAGGGGTCGATAAGACGATACCCCAGAAGGATGTGAAGAAGGCTTACCTGAAGCGTGCCAAGCAGTTTCACCCCGACTTGCATCCCGACGACCCTAAGGCGAAGGCGAAGTTCCAGGCGCTGACGGAAGCTTATGATGTCATCGGCGACCCAGAAAAGCGTGCGAAATACGACAAGTATGGGGAGCAGTGGAAACAGGCAGAGGCTTTCGAACAAGCGGGTGGCGGCTTTGGTGGCTATCATGGCGCACAGGGCAATCCCTTTGAGGGTTTCGACTTCTCGTCGTTTGGTGGTGGCGGCGGTGGCTTCTCGTCGTTCTTCCAGGATTTGTTTGGTGGTGGCATGCGTGGTGCCCAGAGTTATAAGGAGGCGCCGAAGAATACGCAGGCCACGGTGACCATCGATATGTATACGGCTCTGTTGGGTGGCGATATCATGGTGACGACAGGTACTGGTGAACGTCTGAAGTTGAAGGTAAAGCCAGAAACACAGCCGGGCACCAAGGTACGACTGCGTGGAAAGGGCAGGGGAGGTACGGACCTCATCCTGACCTATCAGGTGACGTTGCCGACAGGATTGTCAGAGCGACAGAAACAGCTGCTGCAGGAAATGCAGCGTGCTTAATGACAGAGCAGATGCAGGTTACGCCTGCATCTGCTGTTTCAAGAATTCTTCAGCGCGTTGTAAGTCTTCGGGCGTGTCGATGCCTACCGTTTCGATATTGGTCAAACCCACGCGAATGCGGTAGCCGTTCTGTAACCAACGTAATTGCTCCAGGCTCTCTGCTTTTTCCAGACTGCTTTGGGGCAATTTTGTTGCCTCGGCCAATACCTCGCGGCGATAAGCATAGATGCCTAAATGTTTCAAGAATGGATACTCGCCAAACCACCCGTTGCGCTCCTTGCCTCTGATGTAAGGAATGACCGAACGACTGAAGTAGAGTGCAAAGCCGCGATTGTCGGTTACAATTTTCGGAGAGTTGGGATTCTCGACAGCTTCCATCGTCTCGAAATGCTTACCCAGCGTGCCAATCTGTGTCGTCGGATCGTCGAAGAGGTGCATCAGCGTCTCTATCTGTGAGGCTTGGATGAAAGGCTCATCACCCTGTACGTTGATGATGACGTCAGCATCAGTATTAATCTTGGTAGCTGCCTCCTGAATGCGGTCGGTGCCGCTCTTGTGGTCGGTGCGCGTCATGACGACTTTGCCGCCAAAGGCCTCTACAGCCTTGTAGATACGCTCGTCGTCGGTGGCGACATATGCCTCGCCCAGTACGGCTGTTGCCTGTTCGTACACTCGCTGGATAACGGTTTTGCCGCCCAGCATGGCCAACGGTTTGCCAGGAAAGCGTGTGGACGCATATCTGGCAGGTATGATAGCAATGAATTTCATAATCAAAACATGTAAATCTGCTGCAAAGATAGTGAATATTTTTTAAAACGCTTTGTAGTCTCGCTTTTTTTTCATACCTTTGTCAAGTTTAAATGTCTATTCTTATGAACAAACGAAATATAATTCTCTCTTTTTGTACCCTGTTGGCGCTTTCTGTGCCAGCCCAGAAAATTACCCTTGGCTCCTGTAAAATGAAGGACGGCGGTGAATATAAGGGGCAGATGATGGCAGGAAAACCACACGGTAAAGGTAAGACAACATGGAAAGATGGCGACAGCTTTGAAGGCGAGTATGTCAAAGGCAAGCGCCAAGGCTATGGTGTCTATACGTTCCACGACGGTGAGAAGTATGAGGGCGAGTGGTTGCAGGACCATCAGCACGGCAAGGGTACCTTCTATTTCAACAATAATAATAAATATGTAGGTTTGTGGTACCGCGACGAACAAGAGGGTCACGGTGTCATGCACTATTATAATGGTGACGTCTATGACGGCCAGTGGAAGCTGAGCAAGCGCAGTGGTAAGGGCAAGTACACGTACAAGAGTGGTGCCTACTACGATGGTGAGTGGCTGAACGACCAGAAAAACGGTCGGGGCGTCTTCTACTGGGGCGATGGCTCTTCCTATGACGGACAGTGGAAGGACAACCGCCAGCATGGCAAAGGCACTTTCCGCTATGCAAACGGTGACGCCTATATCGGACAGTTCGTCAATGATGTGCAGAACGGCAAGGGCATCTATAAGTTCCAGAATGGTGACTTCTATGATGGCGACTATGTGAATGGTGAGCGCACAGGTCAGGGCATTTTCCGCTATGCCAACGGTGACCGCTATACGGGTCAGTTCTTGAAGGGTGACAAGAGTGGTCAGGGAACGCTGGTGTGGAAGAACGGCAACACCTATCAGGGCGAGTGGAAGGCTGATAAACCCAATGGTCGTGGTAAGCTGACAATGAAGAACGGCGACTATTTCGAAGGACAGTTCCGCAATGGTACTATTCATGGCGAGGGTATTGCACGCTATGCCGATGGTTCTAAATTCCGTGGCCATTTCAAGGATGGCAAGCGTCACGGACCTGCCATCGAAGAGAATAAGGAAGGTCTGCGTTTTGAGGGTACCTATGTGGAAGATCGGCGCGACGGTCGTTTCGTGGAGAAAGACCGTAACGGCAATATCACAGCCCAAGGTACCTATGTGCGTGGCAAGCGTCAGTTGGAAAATAACTAAATATGTTTAACTTATAACACTAAGACATTTATGATCATCGACACATTAGACAATTTGGAGAAATATGCAGCGCTTAATCCGCTGTTCCCCAAAGTAGTGGAGTTTTTGAAAGCCAACGACCTCAGCAAGATGGCTGATGGCAAGTATGAGATTGAAGGCAAAGACCTCTTTGTCAACATTACGACCACCAAGGGCAAGACCCCTGACGAGGCATTCATCGAGACTCACAATAAGATGATTGATATCCAGATTCCTATTACAGCTGCTGAGACTTACGGTTATACCCAGCGCGAGCTGTTGCCCGATGTTGAGTATAATGCAGAGAAGGATATTACCAAGATTCCTGACTTGGCCGCCGACAGCTATGTGACCTGTCAGCCGGGCATGATGGCCATCTTCTTCCCACAGGACGGTCATGCTCCCTGTATTGCTGGCGTCCCAGAATTCAAGAAAGCAATATTTAAGGTAAAAGCATAAAACTTAAATCATATTACTATGGCTACAACAAAGAAAACAACGACCGCCAAAAAAACGGCCGCTAAGACTACGGCAAAGAAGGCTCCCGCAAAGCGTGTGAAGAAAGTAGAGGAGCCCCAACACATTGGTTTAGTACGTGACGACTCATGGCTGGAGCCGTTTGAACAGGCTATCCGTGGACGCCACGACCATGCGCTGTGGAAGATTGGTCAGCTGACCCGCAATGGTAAGAAGACGCTATCGGACTTTGCCAGTGGTCACCTCTATTTCGGTTTACACAAGCTTGCCAAGGGCTGGGTGTTCCGTGAGTGGGCACCTAACGCCACAGAGATATACCTGATTGGTGACTTCAACAATTGGCAGGAGGACGAGAAATACAAGTGTAAGCGCATTGAAGGTACTGGCAATTGGGAACTGAAACTCTCGGAAAAAGCCCTGAAGCACGGGCAGCTGTACAAGATGAAGGTACACTGGAACGGCGGAGAGGGAGAGCGCATCCCAGCATGGTGCCGCCGAGTGGTGCAGGACGACCAGACGAAGATATTCTCTGCCCAGGTGTGGAACCCGGAGACGCCTTATGTGTGGAAGAAGAAAAACTTCAAGCCCGACACTAACCCGCTGCTCATCTACGAGTGCCACGTGGGTATGGCTCAGGATGCTGAGAAGGTAGGCACCTATAAAGAGTTCACGGAGAATGTGCTGCCTCGTGTCAAGAAGGACGGCTATAACGCTATTCAGGTGATGGCTATTCAGGAACATCCCTATTATGGCTCTTTCGGATACCACGTTTCTTCATTCTTCGCTCCTTCTAGCCGTTTCGGTACGCCTGAGGACCTGAAAGAGATGATTGATACGGCTCACAAGATGGGTATTGCCGTGATTATGGATATTGTACACAGCCACGCTGTGAAGAATGAGGTAGAAGGTCTGGGTAATCTTTGCGGTGATCCCAACCAGTTCTTCTATGCTGGCGACCGTCATGAGCATCCGGCATGGGACTCGCTGTGCTTCGACTATGGCAAGGACGACGTTTTGCACTTCTTGCTCAGTAACTGTAAGTACTGGCTCGAGGAGTTCAAGTTTGACGGCTTCCGTTTCGACGGTGTGACATCTATGCTGTACTATAGCCACGGTCTTGGTGAGGCTTTCGGTGGTTATGGCGACTATTTCAATGGTCATGAGGACGACAATGCTATCTGCTATCTGACACTGGCAAACTGCCTCATCCATGAGGTCAACAAGAACGCCATCACCATTGCTGAGGAGGTTTCTGGTATGCCCGGTCTTGCAGCAAAGTTTGAGGATGGCGGCTATGGCTTCGACTACCGTATGGCAATGAATATCCCCGACTACTGGATTAAGACTATTAAAGAGGTACGCGACGAGGATATTAATGTCTGCTCTATCTTCTGGGAGGTCAAGAACCGTCGTCCTGACGAGAAGACCATCTCGTATTGCGAGAGTCACGACCAGGCACTAGTAGGTGACAAGACCATTATCTTCCGTCTTATCGATGCCGATATGTACTGGCACTTTGCCAAGAAGGACGTCAACGATCTGGCTCAGCGCGGTATTGCTCTGCACAAGATGATTCGTCTCGTGACGGCTGGTGCCATCAACGGTGGTTACCTGAATTTCATGGGTAATGAATTTGGTCATCCGGAGTGGATTGACTTCCCACGTGAGGGTAACGGCTGGTCATACAAATATGCGCGTCGTCAGTGGAACCTCGTGGATAACAAAGACCTCTGCTACCACTGGTTGGGTGACTTCGACCGTAAAATGTTGGAGGTCATCAAGTCGCAGAAGAACTTCCAAGCAACACCCGTGACGGAAATCTGGCACGATGACGGCGACCAGGTGCTGTGCTACATGCGTGGCGACCTCGTCTTTGTCTTCAACTTCTCACCGACACGCTCTTATACGGACTACGGATTCCTTGTTCCTACGGGTTCTTACGAGGTGGTGCTCAACACCGACGCTAAGGAATTTGGTGGTAACGGTTTTGCCGACGATAGTATTACACACCTGACCAACTACGACCCCTTGTATGTGGAGGATCATAAAGAGTGGCTCAAGCTCTATATCCCTGCACGTTCAGCGGTTGTATTGAAGAAAGTGTGAAAATGAAACATTTTTAGGTAATTCTTTATCATTTTACAATTAAATTATGTAATTTTGCAGCCGCAAAGACAAGAATTTAAGAATATTTATGGCACACAACATCTTTAAAGGATTAGGTATTGCGTTAATCACCCCTTTTCTGGAAGACGGGTCGGTGGACTACAAGTCGCTGATTCGCCTCGTAGAGTACCAACTGAATAACGGAGCTGACTTTTTCTGTATCTTGGCTACCACTGGTGAGACACCCACGTTGACAGCTGAAGAGAAACAGAAAATAAAAGACCTCATCGTTGACTTGGTGGGTGGGCGCGTGCCTATTCTTGTAGGATGTGGCGGAAATAATACCGCAGCCATTGTTAATGAATTGCAGACGGGCGATTTCCGTGGTGTCGATGGCATCCTTAGCGTTTGCCCGTATTATAACAAACCTTCGCAGGAAGGACTCTATCAGCATTTCAAGGCCATCGCGGCAGCTACCCAGCTGCCCGTGGTCTTGTATAACGTTCCTGGTCGTACAGGTGTCAACATGACAGCTGCTACATCAGTGCGTTTAGCTTACGACTGTCAGAATATAGTGGCTATCAAGGAGGCTTCCGGTAATCTGGAGCAGGTGGACGAAATTATTAAGAATAGTCCACGTGGCTTTGAGGTACTTTCTGGTGATGATGCATTGACGTTCCCGATGGTCAGCTGTGGCGCCGTTGGTGCTATCAGCGTTATTGGTAACGCCCTGCCTCGCGAGTTCTCAAAGATGATTCGCCTGCAGATGCGTGGCGAGTATGATGGTGCCCGCAAGATTCATCATCGTTTCCAGGACCTCTTCTCGCTGCTCTTTGTCGATGGCAACCCTGCCGGTGTGAAGTGCATGCTCAGCGAGATGGGCTATATTCAGAATATCCTGCGTCTGCCGCTCGTGCCGACACGCATCAGCACACTGCAGCGTATGAGTGAAATCATGAAGGAATTGAAGATTTGATGGAAGAGTCACGTGGTGTCATGCATGAGATTACCCCGCTGATGGGTAAGGACTCCCTCTATATTGCCGAGCGCAGAAAGAAGGAGTTTACCTATCCCATCCACAACCACGAGGTGTTCGAGCTGAACTTCGTGGAGCATGCCCCAGGTGTGCGTCGTGTGGTAGGCGACTCCAGCGAGGTGATTGGAGAGTATGACTTAGCCATCATAACAGGTCCAGACTTGGAACATGTGTGGGAACAGAATACCTGTACGAGTGACGATATTCGTGAGATTACCGTTCATTTCTATCTCGACCTGAGTGAAGACGGTTTCCTGACGCGCAATCCATTCTTCTCACTGCGTAAGATGTTGCTGGAAGCACGCAAGGGACTGGCTTTCTCGCTCACCGACATCATGCGCGTCTATAACTTGCTCGACACACTGAGCTCTGTAAAGGAAGGATTCTATGCAGTCACGCAGTTCCTGACTATTCTCTACGAACTCTCCAAGAGCACGGAGATGCACACGCTGGCATCGTCGAGCTATGCAAAGGTGGCTGTGGAGAGTGACTCGCGCCGAGTACTGAAAGTAAAGAACTATATTGCTAAGAACTATACAGAGGAGATACGCCTGAATACGTTGGCTGATATTGCGGGCATGAGTCCGTCAGCCTTCAGCCGTTTCTTCAAGTCGCATACAGGACGCAACCTCAGCGAATACATCATTGAGCAGCGCCTGGGCTATGCCAGTCGTATGTTGGTGGATACGTCAAACAGCATTGCGGAGATATGCTACGCCTGTGGTTTCAATAACCTAAGCAATTTTAATCGCATCTTTAAAAAGAAGAAAAACTGCTCGCCGTCGGAGTTCCGTGAGAACTATCATAAGACGCGAATCATAGTTTAAGAACATACGAACCCGTTTGTTGACAATATGATGAGAAGAGCTATTTTGTTGGTTTGCTGTTGGCTGGGAGGCTTGTTGGCTGTCCATGCTAACCTTACAGACTCGCTACGCCAGCGATTGCCGTCGCTGCATGGTAAGGCTCGTCTGCATGCCTATGCAAAGCTCTATCGTCTGAGTCAGGGTGGGAGTGACCAGCAGTATGTCCTGCGTTGTCTGAACGACTATATCAATGAGTTGGAGCGTCAGAAGGAAAAGGATACGTTAGCATTAGCATTGGTGGAGCGTGTCTCTTTCTTCTATAATTACGACGTGACAGACTCCGTCTATTATTATGCTCCCTTGACGATGGAGAAACTGAAGGATATGCATGAGTGGAACAAGTATTTTGAGATTTGGATGACACTCTGCAATACCTATGTTTTCAGTGGTAAATATAATATGGCGTTACGCGAGGTGCAGACCATGTTCGACGATGCCAAGGCGCGTGATAATAAATATGGTATGGGCATTGCTTACTTCATGATGGGTAATGTCTATTCGAACATGCATAACCGTCAGGAGAGTGTGTCGTCCTATAGAAAAGGTATTGACCTGCTACTTACGCTAGAAGATAAACCGTCAACCATTGCCGACTTGTATTCTTATCTGGGTGATGAGTTGGACGAGATGAAGGAGTACGAGAAACTCAAGAAGCTGACAGTGGAATGGAAAGTATTCTTGGATACTTACTTCGCTGAGAAGCAAGCCAAAAATAAACCTATTCACCAATACACTCGCAATGTATTGGAGTCGTACTATTATGTGGCTTGTGCACAGGCCGCTCTTGGTCTGAACCAACTTGATGAGGCCGACAAGATGCTCAACGAGGTGCACCGTCGCATACCTTCCGAGGAAGACTATGTGGGCCAATCGTGGCTTTACTATAAAGCCAAGTTGCACCTGCTGCGCAAAGACTATCAGATGGCATTGGACCTGAACAGTCGCCGCTATATGTTGACGGACAACACGGATATGGCGATGTTGGTACCTGTGCTTACCCAGCGTGGCGAGATACTGGAAGCGTTGGGGCGTTACCAGGATGCTTCGTCAGTCTTCAAAACCCTGATACAGGTAAAAGACTCTGTCAGCGGTGTGGAGACGCGCAACCAATTGAACGAAATGAACACGCTTTTCCAAGTGGACGAGCTGAAGATGGCACAGGCAAAGGCTCAGTTCCGTAATACCTTAATAATAATAGGTATAGTCGTTACGGCGCTAGTGATATTCCTGATATTCCGCATGATTGCTGCTCGCAAGCTGAAGAAAGCCCACAACGAACTGCTCGTGGCCTACGACCAGTTGGAGGAGACAACTACCGCCAAGGAGCGTATTGAGAGTGACCTGCGTATTGCCCGAAACATCCAGATGGGTATGGTACCTCATACCTTCCCACAGCGCGACGACGTGGATCTTTATGCTTCGATGACGCCTGCTAAGGAGGTTGGTGGTGACCTGTATGGATACTACCTGACGGGTGACAAGCTCTACTTCGCATTGGGCGATGTCAGTGGCAAGGGTGTGCCTGCATCACTCTTCATGGCACAGGCTACTCGTCTGTTCCGAACGCTTGCCGCTCAGGAAATGATGCCTGCTGAAATTGCTACACGCATCAACGATGCATTATCGGGCGAGGACAATGAGACCTCTATGTTCGTCACGATGTTCCTGGGACTCGTAGATTTGAAGACGGGTCATCTGGACTTCTGTAATGCAGGTCACAACCCGCCTGTGCTCATTGGTGATGGCACTACCGAGTTTGTAGAGATGATTCCCAACTGTCCTATCGGTCTGTGGCCTGGTTTTGAATTTGAAGGCGAGGAGATTGAGGACATCACGAATCGTCCGCTGTTCGTCTATACCGATGGACTCAATGAGGCTGAGAACCGTCAGCAGGAGCAGTTCACCGATGAGCGCTTGCTGGAAATCCTGCAGACCACACCATTCGAGTCGTCACAACAGACGGTCGAGATGTTGCGTGAACAGGTGGAGGCTCACCGCGATGGTGCAGAACCTAACGACGATCTCACCATGTTGTGCGTGAAGGTTAAGAAGTTAGAAGAAGATAGAAGAATGAAGCAATAACTAAATAGATCGCTTATGAGAAAGGAACTAAAACTGAAAAACCAGATAGGGGAGCTGGAGCGTGTCAACCAGTTCGTCGAGGAAATCGGCGAGGAACTGGGGCTTGACATGGAGCTGCAGATGAACCTAAACCTGGTAATGGAGGAGATGGTGTCGAACGTCATCTTCTATGCGTATCCTGAAAATAAGACGGCCGACATTGAATTGGTTGCAGAGAGCGACGGCAAGGAATTGACCTTCGTGCTCAGTGACCAAGGAAAAGAGTTCGACCCTACCAAGAAAGAGGATGCTGATCCTAACGTAAACCCCATCGACCGAGAAATCGGTGGCATGGGAATCTACATTGTCAAAAACATTATGAACCAGGTTACCTACCAGCGCTTAGAAGGTAAGAACCTATTAACAATGAAAAAAGAAATTAACAATTAAAATAAAATTACAACTATGACACAGATTATCAAAGAAGGTGGTAAGACCATCATTAAGACAGGTGAGCGTATTGACACTATGAATGCCCCTCAGTTTGAACAAGAAATCCAGCCCGCACTCGTTGACGGTGGCGTAGATTTGGAAATGGATTGCACTGACCTGAACTACATGGCTTCTTCTGGTCTCCGTATTGTCCAGAAGACTATGCGTACCGTGATGCAGCAGAAAGGCCAGTTCAAGATGACTAATGTGAATCCTGAGATTTACAAGGTGCTGGCTATGACTGGTTTCACCAAGTTCATGAAGGTTGAGAAGAAGCCCGAATAATTTCTGTAATTTCGTAAATCCGTCATTCCAATGTTATACGCATTTCTTATCGCGCTTGCCGTAGCTATTGTGCTGGGCATCGCATATTATTTCGAGCTGAAGTCCAGCAAGAAGCAGGCTACAGAGCAAGAGCAGCTGTTGAAGGACTACCAGCAGCGTGTGGATGAGCAGCAGAAATTGCTTGATGACTATCGTGCACTGGAGAAGAACTTCGATAATGTAGGCGAGGGTTATGAGCAGGCACTGCTGGCTTTCGACAAGATGGAAGAGGAGCAGAAGAAGAGCAAGCAGGTCAACGAGGCTCTGGAGAAGCGTTGCAATGCTCTGCAGGAGCAGTGCACCCGTCTGGAGCAGCATGCCCAGAAGTCTAGCGAAGTCATTGACCAGGCACTTGTCGGTATGCGCGAGATTGCTAAGCAGACTTCCAACGCCAAACTCTCTGCGTTGATTGGCAAAATCAGTGATATGGACGATGTGGAAGGTCAGAAAGCCATCAGTCGTACTGACAATATCCTTGTCTCTCAGGTTGCTGACGAGGCTATCGCAGCCTCTGGTGTTGACAACATCAGCTACCTGAAGTTCGAGAAGGAGGTTGACCCAGTAGCCGCCGCCACGATGCTTTCTACCAATTTGGTAAAGGCAGTGCGCGCCCTGACCCATCTGCTGGAAAATGCCCTGAAGTTCACCACTGAGGGTTCTGTAACCCTGAAGGTGGCTGTCGATATGGAGAAGATGCAGGCTATCTATACCGTAGAGGATACAGGTACTGGCATCGAACCTGCCGAGCAGGAGCATATCTTCGAACCTTACGTCAAGCTGAACCAGTTCTTCGACGGACAGGGTATCGGTCTTGCCGTAGCTCGCAGCATTGCTCGTCGCCTGGATGGTGATGTCGTTCTCGACACTACCTACGCTGGTCCTGGCTCACGCTTCGTGCTGACATTACCTATTTAATATAGGAATATTATTAAAATAATTAGGCGCCTCAGATGGGGCGCCTAATTGTTTATCTTATGTTTATAAAGATTCTTACTGCAGAGCAGCACCAGAAGTGATAGCCTTCAGCAGAGCGCTAGAAATGTAACAATTATTATTCCATATTCAATAGGATTAGTGTTAGAATAGCCAAAATGCCTACTATTTTCGTGTTTCTGTCGATTATTAGAGTGTAAAAATGATACTACACCTATTTTTATATAGAGTGACTTGGCTTGTCGTTAAGACTGATACATTCCTCTGCTCAAAAGACAGCCTAGTACGGGTGCAAAATACAGCTAATACGGAATCAGATACAGCTAATACGCGTTCAGGTACAGCTAATACGGAGGTCTAATACAGCTATCTAGCAATCGTGTACAGCTATTTTCTGCCGCAAAATTGCGAAATAGAGGAAAACGAGAAAAATGTAACACTTCCCCCCAATCGTCTGAAACACCGATGCGCAGAGCGTTTGAAGGATGGGAAGTGTTTGGCTAACACTTCCCCAACACTTCCCCATCACTTCCCCATCACTTCCCTGTTGCAATGTTAATATTGTATTAAATAGGTGTAAATATCACCACAATTCACTTTTTTTTCGTAATTTTGTACCGATTTTGTATATTAGATGTTAAATAAACACTCAACTATATGCTTATGAAAGGTAGATTAACCATTAACAACTCTGTGTGTGGACGTTGGCTCCTCAGCCTTTTCACAATGTTACTCGTGTCTGTAGGGATGCAGGCAGAAGAGTATGACTTGTGGGTGGCAGGTACGCAAGTAACCAGTGATAATGCTGCAAATATCACTGGCACAAACATTACGGCAGGTACCGTGTCGTTCAGCAATGGTACGCTGACTCTGAATGGAGCGACAATCAATGGAACGATTTCTTCGTCTATTGCGGATTTGAAGGTGAAACTCGTTGGGGTGTCCGTTTTCAATGTCGCCATGGATGCCAATAGTTATACCTATGTGTTTAACTATACAGGCAATGATGCTTCGCCATCGTTGACCTTCTCTGCTGACAACCTAGGTGCAACATTGCTGGCTTATGGTGATCAGGAAAACAACAGACTTAGTTTAGAGGATTCTTATAATCTTTCTTACAATCCCGACGTATCCTCATGGATTAACACTTATCGCAGAGACACTGGTACGGATAACAAACCCTTCATAAGATTGTCGAAGCCATATCCGATAACGATTGCTGGAGAAAGTATAGACGATAGTAATAAGGACAATGTGATGGGCGATGAAATGAAGTCGGTAAGCTATGATGCTACTAACAAAATACTGACGTTGAGGGGTGCTAATTTTGGAACACAGGAAGGTTCAGCCATTGTCGTAGGGGAGGAAATCTCTGCTTTAACTCTTCATTTGATAGGAAATAGTCTTGTCTATTCTTACGATGGTAGTCCCATTATTTCATTTGCCAATGCGAGTCCCTCGTTGACAATTACTACCAGTGAGAAACTGCCTGGCAGTTTGAGTGCGACCAACTTGTCAACGATTCAGCCAACCCTTCAGAATGGTTTGACGTATAATGATGGAACAATAAGTGCATTGTTGGCCAATACGGAGGTTTCACAGTTTACAGGAAGAGAGACATATGTAAACACAGATAATGGAGACAATTCCTTTATTTATGGCTCAAATAACTTTTATGCGTCTTATGCAACAAATGTGAATGGAAGCAGGTTTGTCAAAGTCTCTACTAATGACTCTGGCACTACGGCAGCCATGTGGCAAAGTGATCCTAGATATGTAGAATTGCAGCAGAAGGTAACTTTACAGTTTGGAGCCCTTACTGCAAACGACGTAACCGTTCAGGTAATAGGTTGGAAGCAAGTGTATGACAATGAGGGCGTTCCTACAGGTTTTGTTGCTGATGGAAAAACTTATTCCGATGTAATAGCTCTGTCAACAGCCGATGCTGATGGCATCATAGAGATACCTTTGACCTCTACCGTTACTTCTGAGAATCTGCAGTTGGTATTCTCGTCATCGTC
>Ga0256405_10002087_pt1 | contig 48695 bp, 25 predicted proteins | sample RumenRJG_02DNA_FD_189096 | JGI IMG/M metagenome (GOLD analysis project Ga0256405, IMG submission 189096) | Bovine rumen microbial communities from Lethbridge, Alberta, Canada - RJG_02 | ecosystem: Host-associated > Mammals > Digestive system > Stomach > Rumen | place: Canada: Alberta...
TGTGCACCCCCAATGCAAATGAAAGAAAAAATATCGTCCGTAAGGACATGAAAATGAATAAATTAAGATTAACCAACAAAATCGAGAACCATTTTTATTTGGATTTCAACTGGAAAGACAGAACGCGTTGCACATCTGTGTCACAGCGGTTTTTGCCGGGTTTTTCCCGCTTTCCCTGCCGCGACACAGACAAAACACCCCGTACACCTGTGTCACTGCTGATTTTGCCGGCCTTTTTTCCGCTTCCTCTGTCACGACACAGACCGCACAGCCATCCTGTCTGTGTCCAGCGGCTTGAGCCGCGATTTTCCCGTTTCCCCCGCCACGACACAGACAGAACGCCTCGCTCATCTGTGTCGCGAGAGAGAAGATGACGCAACGCAACGCGAAAAGACATCGCCGTCGCTCTCAATCGGTAAAAGGGTACTCCGTACAGAGGCAACGCCGCAATTGTGGTATCGTGACCGTTTTCTTGTAGGCAAGGGGTATCGCCTTCCAAAGTTTGTTACCCAAGTCATTACGCTGGGTACGTGTGAGACTGTAAACCGACGGCGTCAGGTCCTGGCTGCGGGTCAAACGCGGAAGGTAGTCGTTGTCGATAATCTGACAGAGTTCCATATCCGTCAGCCTGTTGGAATTGACGCTCCCGTGTTCGTTGCGAAGACACTCCGCAACATCCAGTTCTTTTACGCCTGTTTCAATCAGGGCGAGCGTAATGTCCGGCGTTTTTGTCTTGTCAGCCTTTTGTTCGTCAATCCACTTTTGGTCGCTGATCCTGTTCATCTGGAACAAGAAATTGCGGGGCGATACATAAACCTTTTCAACATGGGATGTGTCCAGAATATCTTCCCGCAGGAGCAGGCCGGAAGCATTCATCCGATAACCAGTCGGCACGCTTGAGCGGTCGGGAAGAAATTTGTATCGTAATTCGGACGGCATCAGCATTTCCGGCGAAGTCCTGCCAAGATCTTTCCGGAAGAAAGCATTCGCGGAACAATGCGGGTATCCAAAGGGTGTCGCTGTTATACCATGATGCAGTCCCTGACGAAGCACATAGTTCAAAGCGACGGTAATGTGGTACAACCCGTCAATGGGCAGGGTAAAGACGCTCCTTTCTCCCAGTCGTCCCTTTCTTTCATACTTTGCATTGAAATACCGGGTGTAGGCATAGCGGTCAATGCGAATTAATTCCTTAAGCCTGTCCGTGAACGCCAGTCCATGAAAATGTGTTGACAGGAACCCTTCTGCCAAAAGACTGGATTCCGTCTCCAAGCTGGCTTCCGCCAGACAGTTGAACCCGTGGTTGAAATCAGCCTCGTTCCGGTACATTACTTCTTGATGGGAAGCGAGGGAAAAATGAAAGATTTCTCTCATTGCATTTCGTTGTTTAGATGGCCACACAAATCGTTTACACATATCTCCCGAGGCGTTGGGCGGATTCGCCGGCAGAAATGCTTCTTGCAAAGATAATATCTTTTGATACAAATTCCTTATATTTGTGTCAATAAGCAAGACGACTGTAATGATTTCCTTTACCTGTGACTATTCCGAAGGGGCGCATCCGAAAATCCTGGAGCGCCTGGCCCAGACCAATCTCGAACAACTGCCCGGCTACGGCGTCGATCACTACTGCGACAGTGCCAAGGAGAAGATCCGCGCCGCGTGCGATGCGCCGGAGGCAGAAGTCTTTTTCCTGGTGGGTGGCACGCAGACCAATTCGACAATCATTTCGGCGATGCTGCGCGACTATGAAGGCGTCGTTTCGGCGGATACGGGGCATATCGGCGTGCACGAAGCGGGTGCCGTGGAATACACCGGCCACAAGGTGCTCACGGTTCCGGGACATCAGGGCAAGATGAATCCGGGCGAGTTGCGCGCTTACCTGACGGCGGCCACGACCGATCCGAACTATGAGCACATGGTGTTCCCCGGGATGGTTTATATCTCTTTCCCCTCAGAATACGGAACGCTGTACACCCGCCGGGAACTGGAGGAAATCAAAGGCATCTGCGAATCCTTCTCGCTTCCGCTGATGATCGACGGCGCCCGCCTGGGGTACGGGCTCACGAGTCCTGCCTGCGAGCTGACGCTCCCGGACATTGCACGGCTTTGCGACGTATTCTACATCGGCGGAACCAAGGTAGGGTGCTTCTGCGGCGAGGCCGTGGTTTTCCCCCGTGGCAATGCGCCGAAACATTTCTACACCATCACCAAACAACACGGGGCGATGATGGCCAAAGGCCGGCTGCTGGGCATCCAGTTCGATACGCTCTTCACGGATAACCTGTATTTCACCATCAGCCGCCACGCCATTGACATGGCCATGAAACTCAAGGAAATGCTTCGCGAGAAAGGCTGCCGGTTCTTCATCGATTCGCCGACCAACCAGCAGTTCGTGGTGCTGGAGAACAAGCAGCTGGAAGAACTTTCCAAGCACGTGTCCTTCGACCTGTGGGACCGCGTCGATCCCGACCACACAGCTATCCGCTTCGCCACCAGCTGGGCTACCCCGCCGGAGCACATCGAAGAGCTCCGGAAGTGGCTGTAAATCGCATCGATGCTTCACTGTTTCGTTTCGCTGCTTCCTCCACGACACAGATGCGTGGGGAGTTCGGTCTGTGTCGTGACAGAGAAAGCGGGAAAATGCCGGCAAAAACTGTGGTGACACAGACGTGCACGGCGTTCGGTCTGTGTCGTGGCAGGAGAAACGGGGGAATCGCAGCGCGAGCCGCTGCGACACAGATGTACGGGAAGTTCGGTCTGTGTCGTGACAGAGAAAGCGGGAAAATGCCGGCAAAAACTGTGATGACACAGACGTGCACGGCGTTCGGTCTGTGTCGTGGTAGCTACGAGGCTACGAGGCGGCTACAGGGCGGTGGCGGCGGCGGTGACGGTGCGAAACGCGTCGATGCTAGATGCTATCTACGGCGGTGCGGAGCGCGTCCCATAATTCGGGGTGGCGGGAGAAGGCTTCCAGGGAGAAGAAGCAGATGCCGTCGGCGCCTCCGTCGCGGGCCAGCTGGATGCAACGGGCGAAACCACCGTCTCTCGGGACGAGTACGCCGGCATAGAGCCGTGCCGGATTTCCTGCCGCTGAAAGCTCGGTAACGCCTTCCCGGACGGCGGTTTCAATCCATTCTTCCGTTTTGTCGTAGTAGGGGTAGTAGATCATCGGCAGCAGGGCGTCGGCGTGGCGGAACTGCGGCCAGTCCTGCCGGACAAGCTTGCGCGATTCTTCGGGCGAAGCGAAGACGGCGGCGGAAGCGGTTTTCCCGCAGGAACGGATTTCCTCCAGCAGCGCGTCTGCCAGCTGGGCCATCGAATCCCAGCGGAACTGCATCCATTCTTCGCAGGCCGAAGGGTCTTCCAGTTGCAGCGGGTCGATGCCGGTCTGCGCCTGGAACTTGGCTCGGCATTCCTCGCAGTAGCAGCAGTCCCACTGCGGATAGACCTTGTCCTGAACGACGCCCCGGGAGGCATGCAGCCCGTAGGGCAGGATGGCGTCGGGGTAACGGATGAAATCGAGGTGGATGCCGTCGATCCCTTCTATTTCAGCGAGTTCATGGACCCTGTCCTTGAGATATTCCGTTACGCCTTCATGATTGGGGCAGAGAAAGCGGTAGTGCTTGCGCCCGTACATCTCGATCTCGGCAAGCGATTCGCCCAGGCCGTTGGTCTGGTACCATTCCGGATGCGCGTCCAGCAGATTCGCCTCGCAGCGGTTGGTGGTCCACATCCAGGCGTGCAGTTCCAGGCCGTATTTCTTTGCGTAAGGCACGGCCCGGCGCAGGATGACCAGCGCGGCGCTGTCGCGGAATGCGGTGGTGTCGCCCAGCAGCGTCGGATAGCCGCCGTGGCATTCCAGGTAAATACCGGAGATTCCGGCGGCTGCTGCCTGGGAAAAATAGTTTTCGAGTACGTCGTCGGGCATGTCCAGTTTCCCGGACATCCACGCATATACTTTGAACGGATGCTCCCGCTGTCCGCATGCCGTCGCTGTCATTCCGATCAGCGACAGGACCAGAAAGAACCAGGTAATCTTCTTCATATCACAAATATAAGTAAAAACTGCCAATGGAGGGTGATAAAAGCTGGCGGAAGGTATCGATTATTGTTGTAACTTTACCCAATTCTTTCGAAAGAACAATAAAAACAAATAAGCAAAAGCATGAAACGTATCATCCTCTTCGCTCTTCTGGCCGTTACCGGCCTGATGGCTGTCTCGGAAGCCCGGGCGCAGGAATCCCCGCGCTGGCTCCGCAAGAATGCCATTTCTCCCGACGGCAAACAAGTCGCTTTCTCCTACAAGGGCGACATCTACGTTGTCGGCGTCCAGGGCGGAACCGCCCGGGCCCTGACCACCAATCCGGCCTATGATTCCGACCCTGTCTGGACACCGGACGGCAAACAGCTCTATTTCAGCTCCTACCGCGAAGGCAGCAAGGACATCTTCTGCGTGGCGGCCGAGGGCGGCACCCCGAAACGCATCACCGACTATCCCGGAAACGAGACCCCGAAGGCCGTGCTGCCCGACGGACGCATCGCCTTTACGGCCAATCTCCAGCCGGATGTGCATTTCGACGGCTTCCCCGGCGATCCGCAGGTCTGGGCCGCCGCCGGCGACGGCAGCCGTCCGCAGCTGCTGACCTCCGTCACGATGTCGGAACTGAGCGTCCGCCCCGACGGCGCCATGCTCTATGAAGACTACAAGGGCTATGAGGATCCGCTCCGCAAACACCATACTTCTTCGGTCACCCGCGATATCTGGCTGTTCAAGGACGGCACTTTCACCCAGCTCTCGCAGTTCAACGGTGAGGACCGTCAGCCGGTCTGGGCCGCCGACGGCGACACGTTCTACTATCTGAGCGAGCAGGGCGGCAAGACCATCAACCTGTTCCGGAGCAGCGTCAGCAATCCGGCCAAGTCCGTGCAGCTGACCCGCTATGAAAAGGATCCGGTGCGTTACGTCTCCGTGGCGCAGGACGGGACGCTGACCTATTCCCAGAACGGCGACCTCTATGTCCTCAAGGAAGGCGGCCAGCCCCGCAAGCTCGACATAACCGTCATCCGCGACGAGAACGAGCGTGACATGGTGAAGATGAACTTCACGGGCGGTGCCACGGCGATGGCTGTCTCGCCCGACGGCAAGGAGATCGCGATGGTCATCCGCGGCGATGTCTTCGTGACTTCCACCGAATACCGCACCACCCGCCGCATCACCAATACCCCGGAACAGGAACGCGGCGTGAGCTTTTCCAAGGACGGCCGCGAGCTCTACTACGCCGCTGAGCGCGGCGGCTGCTGGGGCATCTGGCGCACCGTGCTGACCGAAAAGAACGACAAGCTCTTCACCTATGCCGTCAAGACGAAGGAGGAACTCTTCTCCGAGCCCGGCGAGACCAGCTTCCAGCCGGTCGTCTCGCCCGACGGAAAATGGGTGGCCTACCTGCGCGACCGCACGGAAATCGTGGTCAAGCCCACCAAGGGCGGCAAGGTCAAATCGCTGCTCAAAGGCGTCAACTATTCCTACAGCGACGGCGACCAGAGCTTCGCCTGGAGCCCGGACAGCGAATATCTGCTGGCCACCGACATGGCCAACGGTGGCTGGAACAATACGGACATCGCCCTGATTGAGTTGAGTACCGGCAAGGTCACCGACCTGACCCAGAGCGGTTACACCGACGGTGGCTTCCGCTGGGCCCTCGGCGGCAAGGCGATGACCTGGGAATCCGACAAGAACGGCTACCGCAGCCACGGCAGCTGGGGTGCGCACGATGACGTGTACATCATGTTCTTCGACGGCAAGGCGATGACTTCCTTCAACCAGGACAAAGAAGACGAGGAAATCGAGAAACTGCTCAGCGGCAAGAGCGAGAAGCAGCTGGCCAAGGAAGAGAAGAAAGACTCCCTGGCCCAGGAGAAGCCCAAGAAACTGGAACTGATGCTCGAAGGCCGCGAGTACCGTGTGCAGCGGCTCACCTCCTCGAGTGCCGCCTACGGCGACCACATCCTTTCGAAGGACGGCCGCAAGCTCTATTACGTCTCTCCGCTTGAGAGCGGCATGGGCCTGTGCGTGAAAGACCTGCGCGAAGGCAGCGTCAAGGTGCTCGCCCGCGGCGTCTCGGGCCGCATCACCCCTTCGGCCGACGGGAATGAGATCTATGTATTCTCCGGCCGCGGCATCACGAAGGTGACGCTGGCCAATGGCCAGACCAAGCAGATCGGCTTCTCGGGCGACTTCGAATTCCGTCCCAAGGCTGAGCGCGAATACATGTTCGGCCACATCTGGAAACAGGTGAAGGAGAAATTCTACGATCCGGACCTCCACGGCATCGACTGGGACTATTACCACGACAACTATGCGCAGTTCCTGCCGTACATCGACAACTACTTCGATTTCCAGGAGATGCTCTCCGAGATGCTGGGCGAACTCAACGGTTCGCACACCGGTGCGCGTTACCGCCCTGCGGGCGGTGAATCGCTCGGCCGCCTGGGCGTGCTCTACGACTACGGTTATGCCGGCGACGGCCTGCGGATCGCCGAAGTGCTGCCGGGCGGCGTGCTGAACCTGGCCGACAGCAAGATCAAGGCGGGCGACCTGGTCATGGCCATCGACGGCCACGCCGTCAAGGCGGGCGAGAACTGGTTCCCGCTCCTGGCGGGCAAGGCCGGCAAGAAGATCGTCGTGACGGTCCGCAAGGACGGCAAGGACGAAGACCTGATCGTCAAGCCGGTGGCCAATGAATCGGCGCTGCTCTACCGCCGCTGGGTCCGCCAGCGCGAGGAGATGGTGGAACGCCTCTCCGGCGGCCGCATCGGTTATGTCCACGTGCAGGGAATGGATTCGCCTTCCTTCCGCGAAGTCTATTCGAAGGCGCTGGGCAAATACCGCACTTGTGACGCCCTGATCGTGGACATCCGCCACAACGGCGGCGGCTGGCTCCACGACGACCTGGTCACCTTCCTGGGCGGCAAGGCCTATGTCGAATGGCGTCCGCGGGGCCAGTACATCGGCACCGAGCCCTACAGCAAGTGGACCAAGCCGTCCTGCGTCCTGATGGGCGAGGACTGCTACTCCGACGCTTCCGGCTTCCCCTATGCCTACCGGGCCCTCGGCCTGGGCAAGCTCATCGGCATGCCGGTGCCCGGCACGATGACCGCCGTGTGGTGGGAGACGCAGATCAACCCGTCCATCGTCTTCGGCATTCCGCAGGTGGGCGGCTGGGTTCCTGCCCAGTATTACATGGAGAATCACCAGCTGGAACCGGACATCCGCGTGGCCAACGATCCGGCCTCTTCGCTGTGCGGCGAGGACAAGCAGCTGGAAGCCGCCGTCCAGGAAATGCTCCGAACGGTGAACAAGTAATAGGATAATCCCGCCAGATTTTGTATCTTTGCCGAAATATCCCTAAATCCAGCGCGTGATGAATACCGACAAGATTGTTATGGAAGGACTGACCTACGACGACGTACTGCTCATTCCTGCCCGCTCCGAAGTACTTCCCCGGGAAGTTGACATCCAGACCCAGTTCACCCGGGACATCCGGATCCAGGTGCCGATCGTCTCGGCGGCCATGGATACCGTGACCGATGCCAACCTGGCCATCGCCATCGCCCGGGAGGGCGGCATCGGCGTCATCCACAAGAACATGCCGATTGAAGCCCAGATGGAGCACGTCCGCAAGGTCAAGCGCGCTGAAAACGGAATGATCTACGATCCGGTGACCATCGATGTGGAGGCTTGCGTGGGCGACGCCCTGCGCCTGATGGCCCAGTACCACATCGGTGGCATCCCGGTCGTGGACCCGGCTCACCACCTGATCGGCATCGTAACCAACCGCGACCTCCGTTTCCAGGACAATCCGGCCACGCCCATCCGCGAGGTGATGACCTGCGAGAACCTGATCACGGTCGGCCCGAAGACGACGATTCCCGAAGCCACCGAGGTGCTGCGCAAGAACCGCATCGAGAAACTGCCCGTGGTTGACAGTTCCAACCGGCTGGTCGGCCTGATCACCTACCGGGACATCACCAAGATCAAGGACAATCCCAAAGCCAGCAAGGACAGCCTGGGCCGCCTGCGTGTGGCCGCGGCCGTGGGCATCAACTCCCACAGCCTCGAAGACGTGGAGCGCCTGGTGAGCGTCCATACCGACGCCGTGGTCCTCGACACGGCCCACGGCCACTCGGTCGGCGTCCTGAACACCATCAAGAAGATCCGTGCGGCCTTCCCCGACCTGCAGATCGTGGCCGGCAACATCGCCACGGCCGAAGCCGCCCGCGCCCTGCGCGACTGCGGCGTCGATGCCGTCAAGGTCGGCATCGGCCCCGGTTCCATCTGCACGACCCGCATCATCGCCGGCATCGGCGTCCCGCAGCTGACCGCCGTGATGGAGACCAGCGAAGCCCTCAAGGGCAGCGGCATCCCGGTGATCGCCGACGGCGGCATCCGCTATTCGGGCGACATCGTCAAGGCTCTGGCGGCCGGCGCCAGCACCATCATGGCCGGCTCGCTGTTTGCCGGCGTGGAGGAGGCTCCGGGCGAGGCTATCATCCTCAATGGCCGTAAATTCAAGTCCTACCGCGGCATGGGCTCGCTCGAAGCGATGCAGAAAGGCTCCAAGGACCGCTATTTCCAGGACATGGAAGAGGATATCAAGAAGCTCGTTCCTGAGGGAATCGTGGCACAGGTGCCCTATAAAGGCACGCTGGGCGAGGTGATCTACCAGCTGATCGGCGGCCTGCGCGCCGGCATGGGCTACTGCGGCGCCAGGGACCTGGCCGCCCTGCGCGGAGCCAAGTTCGTGAAGATCACGGCTGCGGGCATGGTGGAAAGCCATCCGCACGATGTGACCATCACCCGCGAAGCGCCGAACTACTCCACCCGTTAAGTTTGGCGCAGGACTTGCTGCAAGCGGAATGCTTGTTTTGATTATGAAGATGAAAAAGATACTTACAGCCGCTTTGCTGCTGCTGGCCGTCCTGCCGTTGCGGGGCCAGAAATACGACGGCGTCATCGACAAGTCCGTCGCCCTGATCGGAAACGATATCGTGATGCTCTCCGAAATCGAGGCGGAAGCCCAGATGGAGCGCGCCCGCGGCCTGGCGGTCGACAAGACCGCCCGCTGCGAGATTCTTGAGAATTTCCTGGTCTCGAAGCTTTTCCTGACGCAGGCCCGTCTCGACTCGCTGGTCGTCAACGACGCCCAGGTGTCGGCGATGCTCGAGCAGCGCATGAACGAGGTGGTGATGACCCTCGGCGGCGAACAGAAGACCGAAGAGTATTTCGGCAAACCGCTCTACAAGCTCCGTCAGGAGTGGCAGTCCGCCCTGAGCGACCAGTCGCTCATCCAGGAGATGCAGCGCAACGTGGCGCAGGACATTCCGAAAGTCACCCCGAGTGACGTCAAGAAATATGTCGAGGAGACCCCGGCGGAAGACCTTCCGATGGTCAGCACCAAATACCGGATCCGCCAGATCGGCCTGTATCCCGACAAGGAAGCGGCCGAGCTGGCCGTCAAGGAGCAGCTGGTCGGCCTGCGCGAGCGCATCGTGAACGGGGAGCGCTTCTCTACGCTGGCGCGGCTCTATTCGCAGGATCCGGGCAGCGTGGCCAAGGGCGGTGAGCTGGGCATGGCCTCCAAGTCGATCTTCTGGCCGGCCTTCTCCGACGCCGCCATGTCGCTCAAGGTGGGACAGGTCTCTCAGGTCGTGGAGACGCCCGACGGCTTCCACATCATCCAGCTCATCGAGCGGGAAGGAGACAAGTTCAATGCGCGCCACATCCTCATCAAGCCGCAGTACACCTCCGAAGACCGCAGCCGCGCCTTCCAGCGGCTCGACAGCATCCGCAACCTGGTGGTCGAGGAGAAAATGAGTTTCGCCGACGCGGCCCGTTCCTTCTCCGAGGAGCGGCACAGCGCCACCAGCGGCGGCCTGATGGCCGATGAGTATTCCGGTTCTTCCTATTTCGAGAAGGACCAGCTCAAGCCCGCCGACTACAATGTCCTGCGCAACATGCAGGAAGGCGACGTGTCCGAGCCCTTCGAGTCGCTCGACAACGAAGGCCGCAACGGCAACACCATCTACAAGATCCTCTACCTGGAGCGGGTGATCCCGGCTCATGTGGCCACGTTCCAGGAAGACTACAACACCCTGCTGGAAGAAGTCAACCAGAAGAATTCCCTGGCTGCCATCGACAAATTCATCGAGGAGAAGCAGAAAACCACCTACATCGTCATCGACCCGATGTTCCAGGGCTGTGACTTCCAGCGCAAGGGCTGGATCAAATAACGGCGCAGGATGGACCGCCTTTTCCGACGGATGATGCTTGTCGTGCTGCTGGCGCTTGCCGGCAGCGGTTTTTCCCGGGCACAGAATGCGTCCGAGGAAAGCGTCTTCCGTCTGGTCCAGGCCGAACGGGCCGAGCAGTATGAGAAATACGGCCTGAACTACCGACTGGTCAAGGGGCACGCCCGCTTCCTGCACAACGACACCTATCTGCTGTGTGACTCCGCTTCCTGGAACGTGGATGCCAAGTTCATCGAGGCCTACGGCAACGTGCAGATCATCCAGAACAACACGATGCTCAAGAGCGAGGAGATGCTCTACTGGATCGATGACAGCAAGGCGCAGTTCCGCGGCCCGCTGGTGGAACTCTTCGACAAGGACGGCAACACGCTGCGCACCTCGAAACTGATCTACAACACCAAGGACAGCGTGGCCATCTTCGAGTACGGCGGCGCACTCAAGGACAAGGACGGCAATGTCATCGAGAGCAGCAGAGGGACCTATGACAGCAAGGAAGGACTCTTCACCTTCGAGGAGCGCGTGGAAATCTATATGGACACGGTCGAGATCAAGACCCAGACGCTCCGCTATTTTACCGAAGAGGAGAAAGCCTACTTCGGAAAGAACACCTACACCTGGCGGGACGAGGGTTTCCTGCGGGCCGACGGCGGCTGGTATGACCGCAAGAACCAGATCCTTCACTACAACGACCACGTGTTCATGTTCGACCCGAATTATGACGCCTGGGCCGATGAAGTCTATTACTACCAGTACGACGGGGCGGCCGACCTGTTCAACAATGTCCAGGTGCTCGATACGACCAACAAGAGCATCTTCCTGGGCGACCACCTGAAATATACGCCCGCCGCGGACTCTTCCTCTGCCAGCGGCCTGCTGACCGGCAATCCGGCCATCATCTATTTCGGCGAGAACGAGAACCATGAGGTGGACACGCTCTTTTCCCGTGCAGACACCTTCTACGTGTACGCCGTGCCGCGCTGCGATATACCGGAAGAAGAGCTGAAAGAATCCCAGAAGCGGCTGGAAGACATCACCTACGACGCCCTGGGCAAGAAGCGCGAGGAGGATGCGAAAGTCCATGAGGAGGAGCGCATCAAGAAGCTGCGGGAAGTCGGGAAACTGCCGCCCGAATGGCTGGAGAAGCAGCAGCAGGCGACCGCCGACTCGCTGGCCCGCCTGGCCCGTCTCGATTCGCTGGTGACGGTCGGGGCGCTCGATTCCCTGACCGCCGCTTCCGGCAGCTTGCGCGCCAATCTCTCGTCCGTCGATTCCCTCATCAAGGCGGGATTTGCCGCCCTCGCGCCGCCCTCGCCGCCTGTTCCCCCCAAGGATACCACCCGCCTCCTCCCGACCGATTCGACGCTCGTTGCGACCGATTCGACCTTCGTTGCGACCGACTCGACGTCCGTCATTCCCGGCTCGACCGGGAATCTCCCCGATTCCTCCGCCGTCGCCCCTGCCGCCCCCCGCGACACGACCCCCGTCCGTTACGTGCATGCCTGGAACAATGTGAAGATGTACCGCAGCGACCTGCAGGCCGTCTGCGATTCGGTGGTCTTTTCCGAAATCGACTCCATCGCGCGGCTCTATGGAACGCCCGCGCTCTGGAACCAGGTCACCAATCAGCTGACCGCCGAGGAGATGCAGCTCCTGATGCGCGGCGGCTCGCTCGAGCGCGGCAGCATGATCACCAATGCCTGGCTCATCTCGGAGCAGGACAGCACGCATTACAACCAGATCAAGAGCACCGAGATGCAGGGCTGGTTCCGCGACAACAAACTCTACCGTTTCGATGCACTGGGCGGCGTGTCGGCCATCTTCTATATGACCGACGAAGAGGTAATCACGACCGTCAATGTCAAGGAATCCAGGACGCTGACGGCCGCCATGAAAGACAACCAGGCCCAGCGGCTGCTTTACGTGGATGCCATCAAGAGCGATGTCTATCCCGTTGGCGACCTGGAGCCGTCCAAGCAGCGGCTCAAGAATTTCAAATGGCGGGGCGACGAGCGTCCCGTCTCGCCGGAAGCCATTACCCGGCGGAAAATCCGGCAGACGGAGCGGCCCCAGTACGAGGGCATGCGCCGTCCGCTCTATCGCGAGACCAACAAGTTCTTCGACAATTATCTTTTTGATCTCTTCGAGAAGATCGATGCCCAGAAGAAAGCCGAATATGAGCGCCGCCAGGCCGAACAGGACAGTCTCGCACGGCTGGACAGTCTGGCCCGGCTGACGATTCCCGACCAGGCTCCGGTTCAGGTCGATGACCTGATTGCCCCCGGCGATTCAACGATATTCATGCTCGACACTTTGTCCGTCGTTCCCGACTCGCTCACCGTCATGCCCGACCCGATCGGGCATCCCGACACCACGGACGTGAACGCCCATCCCGACACCGCGGACGTGATCGCCGGCAAGCCGCAGCGGGTCCTTATCCCTGACGACAGGCCCGTCCGGCCGCAGCGTCCGGCGCGCGATTCCGCCGCCGCACCCGGCTCGCCTTCCGCCGCCGTCATTCCCGGTTCGACCGGGAATCTCACCACCGCCAGCCCCGAGACGGTGGTGCATACCGAACAGCTCAGCCGCGCCGAAAAACGCGCCCTGCGGCGCGCGGAGCGGCAGGCCCGCCGCGAAGCCCGGAGGGCTGCGCGACAAGCCCGCCGTGCCGCCCGCGCCGCCGCCCGATTAGCAAAGAAACTCCCGAAATATGAAACAACTGATCAAGAATAAAGAATTCGGCGGCGAGAGGCCGCTTTTCGAACTTCACGACGCCCGTCTGGAGAACATCACCATCGTCGACGGTGAATCGGGCATCAAGCATTGCAGCGACCTGGAAGCCGACGGCTGCAAGTTTTATGGCAAATATCCCTGGTGGCACGTGGACCGCTGCCTGATCACCAACTGCTATTTCGCTCCGGGCTCGCGCTCGGCCATCTGGTACACCAACGACCTGACCATGCGCGACTGCACCATCGACGGACCGAAGTTCTTCCGCGAGATGAAGAACGTGTCGCTCGAACGCGTGCTGATTACCGACGCCGACGAGACCTTCTGGAAGGTGGACGGTCTGAAGATCAAGGATGTGGAACTGCGGGGCGGTACCTATCCCTTCATGTTCTCCCGCAATATCGAAGTGGACGGCCTTGTCAGCGATGCCAAATATGTGTTCCAGTACTGCCGGGACGTGGTTATCCGCAACGCCAAAATCACCACGAAGGACTCCTTCTGGGAGTGTGAGAACGTGACCATCTACGACTCCGAACTCAATGGGGAATACCTGGCCTGGCACTCGAAGAACGTACGGCTGGTCAACTGCAAGCTCAGCGGCGAGCAGCTGCTCTGCTATGCCGACGGCCTGATCCTGGAGAACTGCACTTTCGATGCCGCCTGCGACCGCGTGTTCGAGTATTCGACGGTCGAGGCCGACATCCGCGGTCATATCGAGAACATCAAGAACCCGACCTCCGGCCATATCGTGGCCGACAGCATCGGCAGCATCACCCTCGACGAAAACATCCGTCAGCCCGCCGACTGCGTAATCGAGCTGCGACAGTAGGCCGCAGGTCCTGCACCGGCCCTTTTACCTTAACCGCTCTTTCCGCGCTGCAATGTACACATCAGTCAATCAATCGTTTATGGAAAGTGACCCCTCACTTTTTGAAGGGGGTCAGTTTGCCTAAAAGGCTGATGATCAAATGCGTCCGTTGCAGCGAAAAATTCGACTATGAAACAGAATTCCGACAGCGAAACCCCGTTTGATACGCGCTTTGATTTCGATACGCCGGTGGAGCGTCGCGGAAGCGGCTGCTACAAGTGGGATGAACCGCTCGGCGAGGGGGCGCCCGCCGATTTCATCCCGCTGTGGGTGGCCGATATGGATTTCCCGACGGCACCGCCCGTGCGCCGTGCCGTCGAGGCGCGGGCCGCACACGGCGTCTTCGGCTATACCCAGGTGGGGGCGGACTACTACGAAGCCATTCTTTCGTGGTTTTCCCGCCGCCACGGCTGGCTGATCGACCGGGAGGATATCCTCTATACCTCCGGGGTCGTACCGGCCCTTTCGTGCGCGATAAAGGCCCTGGCGATGCCCGGCGAACAGGTCGTCGTCCTTTCGCCCGTGTACAATTGCTTCTTCTCGAGCATCCGCAACAACGGCTGCCAGGTCCTTGAATGTCCGCTCCTGTATGAAGAGGCCACCTACCATGTGGACTGGGATGCCTTCGAAGCCTGTTGCGCCCAGGAAAAGACCACGCTCTTCCTCCTGTGCAACCCCCACAACCCCGCCGGCCGCGTCTGGACGCCCGACGAACTGGCCCGGATGAACGACATCTGCCTGCGTCACGGCGTCACCGTCGTCAGCGACGAGATCCATTGCGAACTCGTCATGCCGGGCTACCGCTTTACGCCCTTTGCCGCCGTCAGCCCCGCCTGCCGCGACAATGCCGTCGTGCTCAATTCCCCGTCGAAGTCGTTCAACACCGCCGGCTTGCAGATCGCCAATATCATCTGCCACAACGCGGAATGGCGCCGCCGCATCGACCGGGCCATCAACATCAACGAAGTCTGCGACGTCAATCCCTTCGGCCCCGTCGCCCTGGTCGCCGCCTACACCGACCCCGGATCCGAAGCCTGGCTCGACGCCCTGAACCACTACATCCAGGGCAACTACAACATCCTCTGCGACTTCTTCGCCCGCGAATTCCCCGCCTTCACCGTCACCCGCCTGGAAGGCACCTACCTTGTCTGGCTGGACGTGCATCGTCTCCTTCAGCCCGGCTTGCCCGACAGCGTCATGCCCGGCTTGACCGGGCATCTCACCGACGCCCTCGCCGACCGCCTCCTTGCCGAGGCCCGCGTCAAACTTGCCTCCGGGACCCTCTACGGCCCCCGCACCGGCGAAGGTTTCCTCCGCCTGAACCTCGCCACCCAGCGCGCCCGACTCGCCGAAGCCCTGCAGCGGATGCAGCCGGTGCTTGCCGGCTTCCTCCGCGATTGACCAGCCTTTTCCGCTTTGATTTGATATAGACGCTATGGACAATCCGCTTCTCTGGTTTTTCATTGCCGCCGTCGCGGCGGTCGTTGTTTCAATCCTGGTCACACGGGCCATCGTCCGCGGCCGCCTTTCCTCCGGGATAGCCCGCCTCGAGTCGGACCTGGAGCATCTTCGCAGCGACAAGGAGGGCCTGCAGAAAGAACTTTCTTCGCTGAAGGAAGGGGAACAGGAACGCGTCCGCAAGGCTGTGGAAGAGGCCAGCGCCGCAAAAGATGAGGTGATAGCGGCGCGCGACAAAGCCCATAACGAAGCGATGGCCACGCTCCGGGAGCAGTTCGCTGATGCGCTTTCCCAGATGAAGGTGCAGGCGAAGGATGCGACGGACGAACTGCTGCGCTCCCGTCAGAAGGAATTTCGCGAGACATCCGCCGAGGCGATCGGAAACCTCCTTTCCCCAGTCCGTGAAAAGATCGAGGAACTGCGCAAGGAAATGAAGGACAACAGCCAGGTCCACCGCGCTGCGGAGAGTTCCATCAAGAGCGATGTCCAGACGCTGATGGACTATACGGGGCGCGTGGCGCACAGCACCGACGAACTCACCGCAGCCTTCAAATATGGCAACAAGATCCAGGGTACCTGGGGCGAGACGATCCTGGAGGAACTGCTTACGTCGCAAGGCCTTACCAAGGGCGTTCACTTCGATGTGCAGCCGACATTAATCGACAGCACCGGCGGAAAGCCGCTCCGCCCCGACGTGATCATCCACCTGGACCGGCGCCGCGAAGTCATCGTCGATGCCAAGACGTCCATGAAGGACTACATCGCCTATGTCAACGCGGAAAGTGAAGAAGAACGCGCCCGTTGTCTGAAGGCGCACATTGACAGTATCAAGAGCCACGTCAAGGAACTTTCCGACAAGAAATACGCCGCATTCATCCAGCCGCCGAAGATGTCGGCCGGCTATGTCATCATGTTCGTCCCGAATATGGGTGCCCTGTGGTCGGCCCTCAATGCGGCACCCGACCTGTGGCGCTGGGCAGCGGCGCAGAACGTCTATATTGCCGACGAGCAGTCGCTCTACGGCGCATTGAAGATCGTGCAACTTACCTGGACGCAGGTCTCGCAGGCGGAGAACCACGAGAAAGTGTTCCAGCTGGCAGATGAGATGATTGACCGGGTGGAGAAGTTCCTGGCGTCCTACGACGCCGTCGGCACGGCGCTTAAGAACGCCGCATCTGCGTACGAAGACGGCCGGCGGAAACTGGCCCCCGGCGGCCACAGCATCTGCACGACTGCCGCCAAACTTGCGAAACTCGGTGCGAAGCAAGGCAAGCACATCGAAAAAGCCCTGCTGGACGTCGAGGATATCGCGCTTCTCGAGGAAGGGGACCGGGAGTAAAAAAACTCACCCCCGACCGGTTCCGGTCGGGGGTAAGTGTCAATGGGCAGACGGCCTTTAATCCTTGTATCCCGGATTCTGCTGGAGTTCGGGGTAGGAGACGCGGGCGTCGCTGGAGATCGGCATCACGGCTTTGGCGTCACCGGCCTTCAGGCTGTGGAGGTAGGCGGAGCCGTTGCGGAACTCGTGCGGGTCGTTGGGGTCGCAGACCAGTTCGCCGCCGGTACGCATCACGTCGAAGAAGCGATGGCCTTCGCCGATGAATTCTTTCTGGCGTTCGATCTGGATAAGTTCCTTCGTGGCGGTCACGTCGGCTGCCGTCGCGTCGGCGCGTTTGCGCACGGCGTTGAGGTAGCGGCTGGCATCGGCGGTGTTGCCGCCGGCGAGCGCTGCTTCGGCCGCGATCAGGTAGGCCTCGGTGATACGCAGCACGCGCGGATTGTTGCGGCGGAAGGTGTAGCCCTGGTCCTTGTTGCCGATGAACTTGCGGAGCCAGTATTCACCGCTCTTGCGGCCGCCCGTGGCCGGGTCGTCATACTGGATCATCTGGCCGCGGACATCGTTCGGGGTATCCTTGAAGAGGTTGCGCCACTTGAGGGTCGGGATCAGGCTGCCGCCGGCATTGGAGTCGTCGAACCACATGTTGTGGTAAATGGTGTAGAAGCCGCCGTCGTCATCGATGTCGCCCTGCACGGAAACGAGCAGTTCGAGCACGGATTCCAGGTCGCCTTCCTTGCCCCAGTAGTTGGCGTAGCCGTCACCGCTGACCATCCGGTAGGGGGAATTGCTGATCACGTCGGTCGCTGCCGCCAGGGCATCGGAGTTGCGTCCCATATACAGGTAAACGCGGGCTTCCAGCAGGCGGGCCGCCCAGTAGTTGAAGTGACCCAGGTTCGTGTCTTTCGACAGGAGGCCTTTGGCGCTGGTCAGGTCGGCCAGGACCTGTTCGTAGGTCTGGGCGACGGTGCTGCGCGGCAGGCGGGCTTCCTTCGGACCGATGGTCTCGGTGATGAGCACGGCGCCCAGGGAGGCTCCGTTGTCATAGGTGTAGGTCTGTCCGTAGAGGCGGGCCAGGTCGAAGTAGCAGAGGGCGCGGACCGCGTAGGCCTGGCCGGTGTAGTCGTTCTTCTTGGCCTGGTCGCTCGTGCTGGCGGCCTCGCAGGCGTCGATGTTCTCGATGAAGGTGTTGCAGCGCATGATCACATTGTAGTAGTTCTCCCACAGGGTCCCGAAATAGGAGCTCTGGGTGGATTCATACTGCCAGGTGTAGATCACGGCGCCGGTTCCGTCGGACGTGCGCGGGTAGATGTTATCGGCCCGCAGGTCGCCCATGTACGGGATATAGGTACCGTAGAGGGTGTAGTACTTCAGCGGCGTATAGAGTCCGTTGCAGGCTACGCTCGCATCGGCGAGCGTCACCATCGCGTTCTTGTCCACCACCGCATTGGTCGGCGTGGTGTCCAGGAATCCCTCGCAGGCAGTCAGGCCGAGCAGCATGACCGCCGCAAAAGCCAGATGTTTGATATATCTTTTCATGTCTTTCAGGATTAAGGGTTCACTAGAATGTCAGGTCAAGGCCGAGAGTCACGGTGCGCATGGCCGGCATCGAGTAGTTGTAGTAGCCGCTCGACTTGATTTCCGGGTCGATGTTCAGGCCGGAGAAGGTCAGCAGGTTGGTACCGGCCACATAGATGCGGGCGCCGGCAAGTCCGAGCTTGCTGTTGAAACCGCGCGGGAGGTTGTAGGAGAGGGTCAGGTTCTTCAGACGGAGGAAGTCACCTTTCTTCAGATACTTGCTCGAGTAGTAGTAGCCGCCCTGTCCGTTGTCGCGGATACGGCGCGGGACGTTGGTGTTGGTGTTGGTCGGCGTCCAGGCGTTCAGCTGGTCCTTGCCGATGTTGCGGTGGAAGTCGTAGTAACCGTCGTTCTCCATCTGCTCCACACCTTCATCCCAGATGTAGTGGCCGTACTTGTAGGACCAGGCCATGTCAAGGGTGAGGCCACGGTATCCCACGTTGAGGTTGAAGCCGCCGAAGCCTTTCGGAATGGCGCTCATGCCTTCCAGGATCATGTTGCTGGAGTTGTTGCGGTTGGTCGGGTAGTAGTTGAAGGTATCCTCGGGAATGGTGCCGCCTTTCTCGATGACGGTGCCGTTCTTCAGGACCACGGTCTGGTCGGCCGTTTCGCCCTTCTCGTACCAGGAACCTTCGGCATACATCGGGTTACCGGCTTTCAGGCGGCTGTTGCCCATGTAGTTGTCTTCCTGGCAGACACCCAGGTAATTGCGGGTGCGGTACTGGTAGAACGGATAGCCGGCCTGCCAGACGTGCGGCGTGTCGGCGATGGATTCACCTTCCTCGGAGAGGGAGAGGATCTCGTTGTGGACGTGCGACCAGTTGGCGCCGACCGAGAGGTTCCATCCATTCTTGTTGCGCAGGATGTCCCAGCCGACGGCGATCTCCCAGCCGCGGTTGACCATCGAGCCGATGTTCATCAGCGTGGAGGTGAAACCGGTGGTGGAAGGCACCGAAGCGTCGAGGAGCAGGTCGGTGGTCAGCTTGTTGAAGTACTCGACCGTCAGGTCAACTTGGTCGAACAGGCGCAGGTCCATACCGACGTTCCAGTTGTGGTTCTTCTCCCAGGAGAGGTCGGAGTTGGCCAGGTTGCCCGGGTAGCTGGCGCCGTTGCTGCCGTAGCTCGTGTAGTTGTACACGGACATGTAGCCGAAGTAGTCGGAAGGCAGGGTGCCGGAGGTACCGTAGGATCCGCGGATCTTACCGTCGCTCAGCCAGGCGGAGTTCTTCAGGAATTCCTCGTTGGAGAAGCGCCACGATGCGCTGACGGACCAGAAGTTACCCCAGCGGGTTTCCGGCGCGAGTTTCGAGCTGCCGTCGCGGCGGAATGTGCCGGTCAGGTAATAGCGGGCGCCGTAGTCGTAGCTCACGCTGCCCAGGGCGGAGAGCAGGGTGCACAGGCGCGAGTAGGTGTAGCCGTCGTCGAAGTTCGAAGCCAGATACGATTCGGTGGCGCCCATGTAGGAAAAGTCGATCTTGTTGAGGCGGGTGTACTCGAATTTCTCGCGTTCAGCCTCCCAGGCGGCCATGGCGGCGAAATGATGTTCACCCCAGGTCTTGTCGAAATTCAGCTGCGTGGAGCTTACCAGGCGGTGCACATTGCGGTGCCGGTCGCCCATGTAGCCGCCCACGTCGCTGTAGGCATAGAAGTTCGGGTGGCCGTAGAGCCAGCCGAAACGGTCGTGCATGTAGAGCCAGTCTTCGCCGACGGTCGATTTGAGACGCAGGAAGTCGGTGAACTTGACTTCGGCCCAGCCCTTGAGGATCAGACGGTGCTGCCAGGCGTCGTTGATCTGCTTGTCGTAGGTCTGTACCGGGTTGACGGTGGCGAAGCTGGGGCTCCAGCGCTCGAGATACAGGTCGCCCGTATCTTTATAGGCGTACGGCCAGCGTTCGTTGAGGACCACTTTCCAGATGAAGAACGGGTTGTCCTTGGTCGAATAGCCTTCCTGGTGACCGGTCTGGTACTGCCAGGAGAACTGGGTGGTGCCGCCCACCTTGAGCCAGTTGTTCACATTGGCTTCGGCGTTGATGGTGGTGGAGAAACGCTTCAGGTAGTCGATGGTGACCACGCCCTGCTGGTCGGTCCAGCCGACCGAGGCGTACACCTTGCCTTTCTCGCCGCCGCCCGAGAGGCTCAGTTCATAGTTCTGGGCGATACCGGTGCGGAAGAGGACGTCTTCCCAGTCCTTATAAATATACTTGCTTTCGTCCTTGGCCGGATAGTTGGCGGCCACCTTGGCGTTCACGTAGGCATCGATGCTGCCGTAGCTCTTCCAGGAAGACGGGTTGTCCTCGGCATAGTTGGTCCAGGCCATCCGGTGCAGCGATTCGGTTTCGGCATCGTTCGCCAGCGGGTAGTTGTTATAGGCGAAGTAGGAGAAACCGGCGCTGGCCTTGAAGTTGGTGGTCAGCTTGCCGGCCTTGCCTTTCTTCGTGGTGATCAGGATCACACCGTTGGAGGCGCGGGAACCGTAGAGGGAGGCCGCCGCAGCGTCCTTCAGGATGGTGATGGACTCGATATCATTCGGGTTGAGGAAGTTCATCGCGCTGGTGGAGATGTTGCCGGAGGAGTAGTCGCCGCTGGTGGCGGGTACGCCGTCGATGACGTAGAGCGGCTGGTTGCCGGCATTGAAGGAGCCGAAACCACGGATGGAGATATCGGCCTCGGAACCGGGCTGGCCGGAATAGGAGGCCACCTGTACGCCAGGCGCCTTACCGGCAAGGACCTGCTCAAAACTCACGACCGGTGCGTCTTTGATGGATTCCTGCTTGACCACGGCTGCGGAGCCGGAGTAGGAACCTTTCTTGACTGTACCGTAAGCCACGACCATCGCCTCTTCCAGGGATTCCCGGTCGGGGGCGAGGATGACGTTGACCGCAGGTTTGCCGTCCCATTGGACTTCCTGGGTCAAGAAACCGACAGATGAGAACTCCAGAATGGCACCCGGAGTGACGGCGGTGATCGTATAGACACCGTTTTCGTCCGTGGCCACGCCATTCATCGTTCCTTTCACCACGACACTGGCGAAGGGAATGGGGCTTCCATCTTCTGAAGAAGTGACGCGTCCCGTCACCTTGTTCTGCGCTAACGCGGTGCTGCAGATGAGCACCAGAAGCGCGGCTGCAAATAGTTTCTTCATAAGCGGATTGTTAGTTTGGTTATGGTTAAGTTCGGTTTTCAGGTCTTTCCTACAAATTTAATAATAATTTTTTTGAAATCCTGCAAATCACTTCAGACCTTTTTTTCGGGCCGGATCTGCGTCTGAACGCATCCAGACGCGTTTTTCTTTCTTTTTTAAGGATTTCCGACCCGCCTGCTTGTATTGTTGAAGCAGATCGGTTTCGATATAACGCATTTATAATCTTTTTCTGAAAAATGTGAATTTTCCGCCCGTCCGGATTTACATGCGGAATTTACAAATATGGATTTTATTGCCGCAGAATGCTGGTTTTTGCGAATTTTTTTGTATAAATTTGTAGAAATCTCTGAAAAAACGGAAAACTACACTATAATTTAACCCAAAAAACTGCTTATGAAGAAACTTTTGATCATTGCGCTGACGCTGCTGTCATGCAGTTCGTTGTTCGCGCAGAGCAGGGTCACCGGCAAGGTGACTTCTTCGCAGGACGGGACACCCATCCCCTTCGCCAGCATCGTGGTAAAGGGCACGATGACGGGTGTCGCATCCAATGAGAACGGCGCGTACGTCCTCGACAACGTGCCGTCCAATGCAGTCCTGGTATTCTCCTCCATCGGTTTCAACGACCTGGAGGTGATGGTAAATGGAAGGGGCGTCGTTGACGCAGCCCTATCTCCCAATGCGGAATCGCTGGAGGAGACGATCGTCGTCGCCTACGGTACCGCCAAGAAAGGAACATACACCGGTGCGGCTTCCGTGGTCAAGCAGGAAGCCATCAAGGATGTTCCTACCGTATCTTTCGAGCAGGCGCTCAACGGAAAGGTCGCCGGCATGCAGATTACGGGCAGTTCCGGTCAGGCCGGTTCGGCCGCTTCGATCCGCATCCGCGGTATCGGTTCCATGAATGCGTCGAATGAGCCGCTCTATGTCATCGACGGCGTCCCGGCCCAGTCGGGTGACGGTGGCCAGATGAGCGACTACATCTATTCGACCAACAACGTAATGAACTCCCTCAACCCGAGTGATATCGAATCCATCACGGTCCTGAAGGACGCTGCGGCTTCCGCCCTGTACGGCTCGCGTGCTGCAAACGGTGTGATCCTGGTTACCACCAAACGGGGCAAGGAAGGCCGTCCGACGGTTTCTTTCAAGGCTTCGGTCGGTATCACGCCGGACTGGGCCGTGAAGAACTTCGAGCCCGCCTCCGTGTATGACAACGTCAACGCCCTCTACACCATCTTCCATGATGCGGCTACGCGTGTGGACGGTCTGACTGACGCCGAGGCGACGGACGATGCCATCAGAATGCTGAACAGCCGCTGGAACCGTTTCGGCTACCAGCTGTCTCCCACGGGCACGGGTGCCTATGACCCGGTGAAGATCGAGGCCCGCACCGACGGCCAGATCTCCCGTACCGACAAGAACGGCAACCTCATCTTCTTCGACTGGATGGACGCCTATTTCCGCAAGGCCATCTACCAGACCTACGACCTGAGCGTGAGCGGCGGTACGCAGAACAGCAACTACTACACCTCTTTCTCATATACGAAAGACCAGGGACGCGTTTACATCAACGGCTTCGACCGTATCAGCGGCCGCGTGAACCTCAACCAGAAAGTGGGCAAGCATTTCGAACTGGCCACGAATGTGGCGGTGGCGAGCACCAACCGCACGGGCTTCAACGATACCATCAACAACTCCGACAACTACTTCATGCAGTCGGTCAACCTGTTGTGGCCCCTCTACTGGCCGGACAATTACAAAGACGGGTCGCCCTGGACCTCCCGCTACCAGAGCTATGGCTACAACCTGCTGTACTATAACAATCTGTGGGAAAACAGCTCCAAGAGCCTGAAACTCTCCGTCAACGAGACGGCGACCATCAAGTTCACCGACTGGCTGAATTTCCGCACGGTCTTCTCCTATGACGACACCCGCTACCGCGACCACATCTATTACAGCCCCGAGCACTATTCGGGTACGGCTGACAACGGCCGCGTGAACGAGATGTCCACCATCTACCAGAAGATCGTCTCCTCCTCCACGCTGAACTTCAACAAGAGCTTCGGCAACCATACGCTTTCGGCCCTCGTCGGCTTCGAGGCTGAGAAGAACCAGACCGATTTCCACCGTTCCACCGGTAAGGACCTCCCGGTCAGCGCCCTCCACACTGTTTCCACGGCCGGTTCCCTCGATGCCAGCGGCTACAACTGGGGCAACTCGATGATGTCGATCCTCTCCCGCCTGGAATACAACTACGGCGGCAAGTACTATGCTTCGGCTTCCTTCCGTCGTGACGGTTCCTCCCGCCTGGGTCCGGATACCCGCTGGGGTAACTTCTGGTCCGTGGCCGGTTCCTGGCGTATCAGTGAGGAAGAATTCATGAAGGGACAGGATGTCATCGACAACCTGCGTCTCCGTGCTTCCTATGGCATCAACGGTACGCTGCCGAGCAGCAACTACGGCTGGCGTTCGCTGGCCGGCTACAGCTACCAGTATATGGGCTCCCCGGGTGGCGCCCTGGTCAATGCGGCCGACGCCAACCTGTCCTGGGAAACCAGCTATACCTACAACCTCGCCCTCGAATTCGGTCTGTTCAACAACCGCTTGAGCGGTAGCGTCGAATACTTCAACCGCGATTCGAAGGACCTGCTGCAGGACGTGCCGATCTCCACGATCACCGGCTTCTCCTCCACGCTGCAGAACATCGGTGAGATCAACAACCACGGTTTCGAGGTGGAAATCAACGGTGACATCATCCGCAACAACCACTTCCGCTGGAGCGCCGGCATCAATGCCTCCTTCATCCGCTCGCGCGTGACGAAGCTGTACGACGACGCCGACATCATCTGGTACGACCCGACGGGCGGCGACGGCAACACGCAGTTCCTCTACCGGGTCGGCGAATCGACCCTGGCCATCTACGGCCGTGAATGGGCGGGTGTCAATCCGGAGAACGGTGACAACCTCTGGTATTCGAACAATGACAAAGCCGACATGCAGCTCAACGGCCGCAACGTCGTGCTTGACTTCAACGACACCGACGAAGTCATCCTGGGCGATGCCAACCCGTTCGCCTACGGCGGCATCAACACCGACATCGAGTGGAAGGGCCTGACCCTCGGCCTGAACTTCCTCTACAAGATCGGCGGTCAGATCTACGACGGTGCGGTTTACCGCCTGGCTGATGACGGTTACTTCTGGAACCGTATCCGCGGCAAGCAGTATCTGGACAACGTCTGGACCCCGACCGACCACAGCGGCATCTACCCGCAGCTCCGCGGCTGTGACCTGGAGGATGCGATGGAATATAGCTCCCGCTGGATGCACGACGGCTCGTTCATCCGTCTGAAGACCGTTTCCCTCGGCTACACCCTGCCGACCAGCCTGGTCAAGAAAGTCGGACTCGACAGGGCCCGCCTCTACTTCAACGGCACCAACCTGCTGACCTTCTCCAAGTACAAATGGGCCGATCCGGAGGTCAACGCCTACGGTACCCGCGCCTTTGAGACTCCTATTGGAAAGACCTACACCTTCGGTATTGAACTCAGCTTCTAAAGGGACCCTCAAAACATTGAATTATGAAAAGGATTTACAACATATTGCTTTCACTGGCCTGCATCCTGATGCTTGCCTCCTGCGAGAACTTCCTTGACATGGCACCGACCAATCAGGCGGACTCCTCGACCTGCCTGACGAGCGCCCAGGATGCCCAGGTCATGCTGAACGGTCTGATTTACAATCTCACGTCCTCCAACTATTACGGTCGCAACTTCCTGCTCTATGGCGACGCCAAGGGCGGTGACATGACCATCTATACGGGTGGTAACCCGGGTGATGCCCTCTACTACTTCAACCACTCCGCTTCCAGCGGCTCCTATTCGGGTTTCTGGTCAACGGGCTATTTCTGCCTGCTGCAGGCCAACAACATCATCAACAACATCGAAAAGATGAAGGCTGACGGCTCGGCAGAAAACCTCGACGATTTCCTGGGCCAGGCACTGACCATCCGCGCCCTGATCCATTTCGACCTGGTGCGCCTCTACGGCAAGCCGTATGACATGGACAAGAGCAGCGTCGGCATCCCGGTCGTCACCGAACAGGTGAATGCGGCTGAAAAACTGCAGCGCGACCCGGTCGAGAAGGCCTACACGCAGATCCTCGCCGACCTCAACGAGGCAGCCCCGCTGCTTTCGAAGCGGGCCAGCCGCGGCTATGTGAACTACTATGCGAACCAGATGATCCTCGGCAAGGTCCATCAGTATATGGGGAACCAGTCCGCTGCGCTGACGGCCTTCGAGAACGTCATCAACAGCAACGTGTATTCCCTCTACACGCCGAACAACTGGGTGGCTTCCTGGACGGGTGAGTTCGGAAGCGAGTCGATCCTCGAATTCGGTATCTATCCGAGCGAGCGTGACCTGGGCACCGGCAGCCTCGGCTGCTACTACATGCGCAAGGGCCACATCAACGCCGCCAACGGTAACTTCTATGCCAGCAAGTACTGGATGGACATCATGAGCCCGAACGACGTGCGCTGGGGCGTGATGGACTGGGACCACTACCACAATGATTCCAGCGTCAGTGCCAACATCAAGGCGCGTTCCGATTACGGAAAGGACTGCTGCTACAAGTATTCGGGCAGCACCAGCCTGGCCGGCGACAAGGGTACCTCCAACTACACGGCCGTCAACATCAAGGTGTTCCGTCTCTCCGAGGCCTACCTGCTTGCTGCGGAAGCCGCGCTTGCCGGCAATAACGCCGCCAAAGCGGCTGAGTATCTGAATGCCATCGCGAAACGCAACCCCGACTACACGCCGTGGACCGCTTCGACCGTTACGGCCGACGAGATCTACAAGGAGTACCGTCGTGAGTTCCTCTGCGAAGGGAAGCTCTTCTTCGAGGCCTGCCGCCTGAACAAGACCGTCACCTTCGAGGACAATGCGTATTATGGCGCTACGGTTTCTTCCCGCCGCGGCCTGACCATCGACCGCAGCAACAACCTGTGCCGTCTCCCGATTTCGATCGACGAGATTCACACGAATCCGGACATCCAGCAGAACCCCGGCTACTCCGGAACGGAATAAATCAGCAGGCTTGAAACCATGAAAACCTTCCAGACTCCCATGGGTGAACTCCAGGTCGAAGTGCTGGGCCACGCTTCCGTGCGGTTCGGCATAGGTGGCAAGACCATCTATGCCGACCCGTACAGCGAGGTCCACGACTTTGCCGGAAATCCCGCTGCCGACCTGATCCTGATCACCCACAACCACTACGACCACTACGACGAGAAGGCCTACGGCAAGATCCAGACGCCGCAGACGAAGTTCATCGTCAGTCAGAACGTGGGCCACGTGGACGGGCGTTACACGGTCCTTGCCAACGACGAGTACTGCTTCTGGGAAGGCATCGGCATCTTTGCCGCCGAAGCCTACAACATCAACCGGCGCAACCCGCAGGGTGAACTCTTTCACCCGCGGGGCGTCGGCAATGGCTATGTGCTCGACTTCGACGGATTCAAAGTCTATCTGGCGGGCGATACCGAGCCGATTCCGGAGATGCAGGACCTGCCCCGGATCGACCTGGCTTTCCTGCCGAAGAATCTCCCGTACACGATGACCGACGAGGAATTCATCAAGGCTGCCAATCAGCTCAAGCCGAAGTTCCTCTACGCCTATCACTATTTCGAGATCGATGTCCCGGCGCTCCGCGCAAAATTGGACCCTTCGATTGCGTTGCTGAACTAGCGACTGGAGGCTAAGTACCTCAATGTTAGCTGTTTACACGAAATAGCCCCTCTTCGGTGAAGAGGGGCTATTCTTTGTAAAAGATTGGCTGTCAATTGGTTGGTATCCAGCCTTATTCGATGAAGCCGACGATCTGGCCCTTGACGACCTTCTCGCCCTGCTTGGCGTTGATCGAGACGATGCGACCGCTCCGGAGGGCCTTGCATTCCTCGACGCCATAGTAGGCCTGGACCCAGCAGGCGGGCTTGCCTTCCTCGATCGGGGTGCCGATGGCCGGCGCAATGGAATCGCCCGACGGATCGACCGTCCAGGTGAGGACACCGGCGGCCGGCGTCTGGATGGGCTGGGCGTTCGGATGCTCTTCGGTGTATTTGGCGATGTCGAAGGCGGGACGCTCCACGACCGGGCGCTCCACGATGATCGGGGCACCGGCTTTGGCGCGCGCGGCTTCCAGATCGGTCTTGAAACGCTTCTCGGCGGCGCCGCTCTTGTAGTCGCGGTACTGCGTCGGGTGCATGGCCAGTTCGAAGAGTTCCTCGTCGTCCGGACCGAATTCCCAGCCGTTGTCCTTCATCTCCTTGCGATAGACGTCCATATCGTCCGGATAGAGCGCCTGGACGTCGCCTTCGAAGAATTCGAAGCCCTGTTTCTTGGCCAGTTCCTTGATTTCCGGCGCCACGGGTCCGGGCAGCTTGCCGCTCTTGCCCAGGATCATGCCCCAGATGCTCTTGTCGGTCAGCAGGCTGTAGCGCGGTTTGCCCTGCGCCTCGGCCATGATGTTCATCAGGGCGATGTTCTTCACATACTGGCTGAACGGGGTCACCAACGGCGGATAACCGACCTTCGGCCATACATACTCAACCTCGTCAAAGAGTTTGACCACCAGTTCGTCCAGCGAGACTTCGGGTTTGCCGTTGTTGCGCAGGTACATGTTCACGGCCGGATGGACGCCCTTGAGGTCGGCCATCATCGAACCCATCATGCCGCCCGGCAGGCCGCAGCCCACCAGCAGGGAGGTCAGGTGATGGTTGGTCGGCTCGATGAAGTAGCCCAGGAAGTCGTCGATGAATTTCTGCGTGAGGGCGCGGGCTTCCATGTAGGCTTTCATATTGATGTCCTTCACCTGGAATCCGGCGTCTTTGAGCATGGCCCGGATGGTGATCACGTCCGGATGGATCTTACCCCAGGAGAGCGGCTCCATCGCCACGTCGAGCACATCGACGCCGGCCTTGGCAGCTTCCAGCATGGATGCTACGGAGAAACCGGGGCCCGAGTGGCCGTGATACTGGATGACGATCTTCGGGTGGTTCTTCTTGATGCCTGCGATGATCTGTCCGATCGACCAGGGGCGGCCGATGCCGGCCATGTCCTTGAGGCAGATTTCCTGTGCGCCGGCTTCGATGAGCTTCTCGGCCAGGTTGATGTAGTACTCCACGGTGTGGATGGGGGAGTAGGTGATGCACAGGGAGGCCTGCGGGATCATGCCGCCTTCAATGGCGTACTTGATCGAGGGGATGATGTTGTTGGCATCGTTGAGGCCGTCGAAGATGCGGGTGATGTCCACGCCCTGGGCGTGTTTGACTTTGTACATCAGCTTGCGCACGTCCACCGGGCAGGGGTACATGCGGAGCGCGTTGAGGCCGCGGTCGAGCATGTGCGTCTGGATGCCAGCCTTGTGGAGCGGCTCCGTAAAGGCCCGGACGGCCTTGTTCGGGTTCTGGCCATAGAGAAGCTGGACCTGTTCGAACGCACCACCGTTCGTTTCAACGCGGTCGAAGCAACCCATGTCGATGATTACTGGGGCTATTTCTTTGAGCTGGTCAACACGGGCGGTATATTTGCCGGATGACTGCCACATGTCTCGATAAACGAGCGAAAATTTGATTTCACGAGCCATATCGGGTGGTTTGTATGTAATGATTTAAATGGATTTCCTCAAAACATTTGGCAAATATAGCGAATTCTTAAGGAAAAAACAATATATTTGCAGTCGGAAACCGGCCTCCGTAGTTTAATGGATAGAATTTCAGATTCCGGTTCTGACGGTTGCGGTTCGATTCCGCACGGGGGTACAAGAAAAGCCAGGCTTGCAAAGCCTGGCTTTTCTTGTACCAGCCGGCGTCAGAGGCGGAAGTCGACCTGGATCGGCCGGTGGTCGGAGGGGTGCCAGAAGTTGGAGATCTTCCGGGGATTGCGGACGGGTGTGGTGTATTCGTCGGAGACGATGCTGTCGGAGACCACGCAGTCGAGGACCGGGCGGGTGCAATACACATAGTCGATGCGGGCGCGGCCGCCGGTCGTGGTGTAAAAGTCGTTGGGATGCCGTTCGTGGACCAGGTCCAGATAGGGCGTGTTCTCCCGGATGTAGTCGTGTACCAGCAGGCGGGTGTCGTCTTCCGGATAGTGATAGACCCAGTTGTCCACGCGGGAACGGCTGTTGAAGTCGCCCATCATCAGCCAGTATTCTCCAGCCGCCACTTCCGTCGGAACCGTGCCGATGGTGTGGGAGCAGATATATTCCATCTCCGTCCGGCGGTAATGGTCGCCCTCGTGTGCGGCGCGGCTGCGCTCCCGCTCTTCGACGGGAACCTTGAAGCCATAGGCCTGCGGCCAGGTGTGCAGCGTCACGAGATTGAGCACCTTGCCCCTGACCTTCAGCCGGGCCCAGCCCGCGCCGTGCGAGACCAGCGTGTCGGTATTCCCCGTGATGCGGGCTACCTCTTCGATCGGATAACGCGAAGTGATGACCTGCGGATAGTCGTCCCGCCAGCCGCCCAGGAAGACATACTTGTGGCCGTACCGCCGCGCCAGTTCGCTCCAGTGCTCAGGCAGGTAGCGGTCTTCTTTCGGCATCGGCTTGTCGGTGCTGTCCAGATAGATGGTCGCCGCCTCGCACCAGACGCAGACGTCGGGCCGCCGGGCTTTCACCCAATCGACAAAACGGGTGTAGTTGTCGGGCTGCCCGTCCCACATTCCATTCTGTATGTTCCAATAAATCAGCCGCAGCGGCTTCCCGCTCCGCTTCGCGGCACCCTCCCGCCCGGCAAAAGCCGTCAGGACCAGGCCCCCGACGGACAGCAGGACAACAAGGAAAACGATGCTTTTTTTCATATAGACGAAGTTAGCAACATTGCAGCGGAATTATAGTGCCTTCGGCGGATAGAGGGCGTCCCACCAGGCGGGGTCGTCCTGGAGGTATTTGGCGAACCAGGCCCAGATGGTGTTCTGCCAGTCGAGACGTTTGTCGTAGTCGAGGATGTGGTGGTTCTGGTCCTTGACGGCGACCAGGGCGGTCTCCTTGCCCAGCAGTTTGAGGGCCGTGAACATCTGGATGCTCTCGTTGACGGGGACGTTGGTGTCGGCGTCGCCGTGGACGAAGAGGATCGGGGTGTTGATCTTGTCGGCCAGGTAGAGCGGGCTGTGGTCCACGTAGAGTTCCCGGTCGGACCAGGGATAGCTGTTCGCCATGGAGGTCTCGCTGTAGGAATAACCCCAGTAGCCGAAGCCCCAGTAACTGGTGTGGTCGCTGATGCCGGCATGCGAGATGGCGCAGGCGAAGCGGTCGGTCAGCGTGGGGATGTACTGGGACATGAATCCGCCGTAGGAGGCGCCGATGCAGCCGATCCGCTCAGGATTGACGAACGGATGTTCGCGGCAGAACTGCTCCGTCCCTTCGATGATGTCCTGTGCCGGACCGTCGCCGGCCGTGTTCACGTGCCGGGCCGACCAGGCCTGTCCGTTGCCGGTCGCGCCGGAAGGCAGCGCCACGACATAGACCACATAGCCCAGCGCCGCATAGGCGTGGTGCGGATAACGGCTCTCGAAGTTGCGGCTCGTCGGGCTGCATCCGCCATAATAATTGACGATCATCGGGTATTTCTTCGAAGGATCGAAATCCGGCGGCAGGTAGAAGCGGCCGTACACGGTTTCGCCTTTGGAATTCTTGAAATTCCACGCCCGGCATTCACCCAGGACCACGTCGCGGAGGATTTCAGCGCTGAGGTCCTCCCGCAGCGTGGATTTGCCCGAGCGGGTGTCCGCCAGGTAAACGCGGTCGGAGTTCGAGGCGCCCTGGCCGTACCAGGCCATGGCGGGCGCCTGCGAGGCCAGGCTGAAGCCTTTGACCAGGTCTTCGGGCGTTTCGACCTGGCGGATGCGGCCACTGCGCGGATCGATGCGGAAGAGGTCGATCCGGTCGCGGTTCTCGGCGGTCAGGTAGATCTGTCCGTCCGCAAGGCTCCAGGCCGAAGCGGATACGCAGGGATCGAAGTCGCGGGTCAGCGGCCGGATTTTCCGCGTCGCGAGGTCCATCAGATAGAGCTGGATGTCGGTCATGCTCGGCGTCTGGCCCTTGCGGACGTTCATGCCGATGCCGCCGAAGGCCTCCGGGCTGCCGGAGAGCAGCACCTGCCTGCCGTCGGGCGAGAAGGCGGCGCTTTGCATGAAGCCGTCGCGGTCCACCAGTTTTTCGGCTTTCAGGCTGGCCAGGTCCATCAGATACAGGGTATAGACGGTGGTCGGCCGTTTCTCCAGGCGTTCTTCGCTGACCAGCAGCAGCGCTTTCGCACCGTCCTGGGAAATGTCGCTCAGCCATACGTTATGATAGCCGTAGGCGAGCCGCTGCACTACACCGGTGGCCAGGTCGTAGCGGGCCGGATAAGCGCGGCTGCGCCAGCCGGGCTGCCGGTCGTCGGGCGAGAGGATCTGGTAGATGTTCTCCCGTTCGGCCGGGCCGTCTTCGTGCATCATATAGAAAAGTGCGTCTTCGGCGGGCGAGAACTGGAAGGGCCCTTCGGGAATGTCTTCTGCGAGGATTTCTTCCTGTCCGGTGGCGGGATCCACGGCCAGGAGCCGTGTCCCGGGGACTTCCTTGCGGGTGAAATAGTATTTGCCGGAGCGGGGCATCCAGTTGAGGCGCTCGCCCGTCCGGGTGAGAACCCGTCCGGTGGCGGTCTCGCTTACCGTGCAGAAGCGCTCCGTCCGGCCGCCTTCCCGGGTGGTCGTATAGGAGGTGATCAGCCAGCGGCCGTCGGGCGAAAGCGCCACGCCGGCGACGCGGGTCCCCAGCAGGACGTCTTTCATCCCGTAGCGGTGGCGGCCGTCTTCCCGCAGGGAGAGGATGCCTTCTTCCGGCGTTTCAAGGGAGACGTCCAGCGACGGTTTCTCCCCGGCTCCCAGCAGGTACTTGATCTCCACCCGGTGGGTCCCCGGATCGAGCTTGAGCGTTCCGCTGGCCGCTTTGCCGTCCACGAAGAGCTGGTGCTCTTTCACGGCCCCTTCGATATGTACGGTCACCGGTGCAAAACGGCTGTTCTCAAAATCAAATGAGATTCGGCCGCAGGCGCTGACAGCCTGGAAGGGTTCCGACTTGACGTTGACGGTATCGATCAGCAGCGGCGTACGGACGGGATAGGGGCCGCTATGGCGGAACTGCTTCACGGAGAGCGTTTCGGCAAGCGAAAGCAGGCTGATGCCGAAGAGCAGGAGTACACAGAGGGATAATCGTTTCATGCGAGGCTCGTTTTTTGTTGACGAAGATACGAAAATCTTTATCTTTGCGGCCGAAAAATAGAGACAATATGAAGAAAGCATACGTTTTTCCCGGACAGGGGTCCCAGTTCACAGGCATGGGACAGGAACTCTATGTCCGTGATCCCCAGGCGCGTGATCTCTTCGACGCCGCCGACAGCATCCTGGGTTTCGGCCTGCGTGAGATCATGTTCAGCGGCTCGGCCGACGACCTGAAAGCCACGAAGGTGACCCAGCCCGCCGTCTTCCTGCATTCGGTGGCCGCCGCCCTGAGCGCCGGTATCCGGCCGGACATGGTGGCCGGTCATTCCCTGGGTGAATTCTCGGCCCTCGTAGCGGCCGGCGCCCTCGATTTCGAAGATGGCCTCAAGCTCGTGGCGGCCCGCGCCTTCGCGATGCAGCGCTGCTGCGAAGCCGTGCCCGGCACGATGGCGGCCATCATCGGCGGTGAGACTTCCGTCATCGAGGAAGTCTGCGCCGCAACGCCCGGCACCGTGGTTGCCGCCAACTACAACAACGATGGCCAGATCGTCATCTCCGGCGAGGTGACGGCTGTCGAGGCCGCCTGCGCCGAGCTCAAGGCACGCGGCGTCAAGCGCGCCCTGCCGCTGCAGGTGGGCGGCGCCTTCCATTCCCCGCTGATGGAACCCGCCCGGCAGGAACTGGCCGCCGCCATCGAGGCGACGCGCTTCCACACGCCGAAATGCCCTGTCTATCAGAATGTCGATGCCCTCCCGCACACCGACCCGGCCGAAATCCGCCACAATCTGCTGATGCAGCTTACCTCGCCGGTCCGCTGGACGCAGACCGTCAAGAATATGCTTGCCGACGGTGCGGAATCGTTCACCGAAGTGGGCCCTGGTACCGTTCTTCAGGGGCTTGTGCGCAAAATTGCGCCGGCCGGGACGGAAATTTCGGGGATTGCTTAAAAATCTTTGTATATTTGCAAGTTAGAATATTTATTAACCCCTTATAGTCGTATGGCAAAAGAAAAAAAATTCATCACTTGTGATGGCAATTTCGCCGCGGCTCACGTGGCGTATCTGTTCAGTGAGCACGCGGCCATCTATCCTATTACCCCGTCTTCTACGATGGCGGAACTCGTGGACGAGTGGGCCGCTTTCGGCAAGAAGAATATGTTCGGCGAGGTCGTCAAGGTGACCGAGATGCAGAGCGAAGGCGGTGCCGCCGGCGCCGTGCACGGTTCCCTGCAGGCCGGCAGCCTGACCACCACCTTCACCGCCTCCCAGGGTCTGCTGCTGATGATCCCCAACATGTACAAGATCGCCGGCGAACTGCTTCCGACCGTTTTCCACGTGTCGGCCCGTACCCTGGCCGCCCAGGCCCTTTCCATCTTCGGCGACCATCAGGACGTGATGAGCGTCCGTCAGACCGGCTTCGCGATGCTGGCCTCCGCCAGTGTGCAGGAAGCCATGGACCTGGCCGCCGTGGCCCATCTGGCCACCCTCAAGTCGAGCGTGCCGTTCGTGCACTTCTTCGACGGTTTCCGCACCTCCCATGAGATCCAGAAGATCGAGATGCTCGAGGCCGAAGACCTCCGTCCGCTGGTGAGCGACAAGGCCCTCGCGCAGTTCCGTGCCAAGGCCCTCAATCCCAACAAGCCCGTTACCCGCGGTACGAACCAGAACCCTGACGTGTTCTTCCAGGCACGGGAAGCATCCAATCCGTATTACGATGCCGTTCCCGACATCGTCGCCCGCTATATGGGTGAGATCAGCGAACTGACCGGTCGCCACTATCTGCCATTCGACTACTACGGCGCACCGGATGCCGAACATGTCATCATCGCCATGGGCTCGGTCACCGAGACCATCAAGGAAACCATCGACTATCTCTCCGAGACCCGCGGTGAGAAACTCGGCCTGATCACCGTCCGTCTCTACCGTCCGTTCTCCGCCAAATATTTCCTCCGGGCCCTGCCCAAGACGGCCAAGCGCATCGCCGTGCTCGACCGCACCAAAGAACCCGGCGCCCTGGGCGAACCGCTCTACCTCGACGTGAAGAGCGTCCTGGCCGACCTGGGCGACCGCGCCCCGCTGCTCGTCGGCGGCCGCTACGGCCTTTCCTCCAAGGATACCAGCCCGGCCCAGATCATCGCCGTGTTCGACAACCTCAAGCTCCGCGAACCCAAGAACGGCTTCACCATCGGCATCGTCGATGACGTGACCTTCAAGTCGCTCCCGCTCAAGGAAGAAGTCTCCATCGTCAAGAAAGGCACCTACGAGTGCAAGTTCTTCGGCCTGGGCAGCGACGGCACCGTGGGCGCCAACAAGAACACCATCAAGATCATCGGCGACCATACCCCGAAATACTGCCAGGGCTACTTCGACTACGACTCCAAGAAATCCGGCGGCTACACCTGCTCGCACCTGCGTTTCGGCGACCAGCCGATCCATGCGCCGTACCTGGTGTCCACGCCCGACTTCGTGGCCTGCCACGTGCCTTCCTATCTCTACAAATACGATGTGCTCAAGGGCATCAAGGACGGCGGTTCTCTGCTGCTCAACAGCCTCTGGGACACCGAGGAGACCTTCAAGCGCATCCCTGACTTCGTGAAGAAGACCATCGTGGACAAGCACATCCGCCTCTATCTGATCAACGCCACCAAGATCGCGGCTGAGATCGGCCTGGGCGGCCGCACCAACACGATCCTGCAGAGCGCCTTCTTCAAGATCACCGGCATCATCCCTTACGAAGAGGCCGTCGCTTACATGAAGAAAGCCATCGACAAGTCCTACGGCAAGAAGGGCGAGAACGTGGTCAAGATGAACTATGCGGCCGTGGACCGCGGCGGCGACTATGTCGAGGTCGAGATCCCCGAATCCTGGAATGATGCCTGCGGCAAGTTCGTCCACGCCAACTACGAGCGCCTGGCTCCCGAATTCATCCGCAACGTGGCCGACGTGGTCGCCGCCCAGAACGGCAACGACCTTCCGGTGAGCACCTTCTCCGGCGACATGGTGGACGGTACGATTCCCGCCGGTACGGCAGCCTATGAGAAGCGCGGCACGGCCGTCGTGGTTCCGGAATGGAACCCGGCCAACTGCATCCAGTGCAACCAGTGCGCCTTCGTCTGCCCGCACGCCGCTATCCGTCCGTTCCTGATGACCGCCGCCGAGGCCGAGAAAGCCCCGCAGGGCATCAAGCGCAAACCCGGCGTCGCCCAGTTCAAGGACTATACCTTCACGATGCAGGTCTCTCCGCTCGACTGCACGGGCTGCGGCAACTGCGCCGACGTGTGCCCGGCCAAGGAGAAGGCCCTCGTGATGAAGAGCCTCGACAGCCAGACTGCCGAACAGGCCAATTTCGATTACCTGCACGCCAACGTGGGCTACAAGGAAGACGTCGCCCCCAAGGCCGCCAATGTCAAGAACTCGCAGTTCGCCCAGCCGCTCTTCGAGTTCTCGGGTGCCTGCGCCGGTTGCGGCGAGACCCCGTACATCAAGGCCATCACCCAGCTCTTCGGCGACCGCATGATGATCGCCAACGCCACGGGCTGCTCTTCGATCTACAGCGCCGCCTTCCCGTCCTCGCCGTTCTGCAAGAACGCCGAAGGCCACGGTCCGGCCTGGCAGAACTCCCTCTTCGAGGACAACGCCGAATTCGGCCTGGGCATGCACCTGGGTTCCGACCGCGTCCGCGCAACGGTTGCCCGCCTGATGCAGGAAGGCCTGCAGTGCAACTGCTGCTCTTCCGAGATCAAGGCCCTGTTCGAGCAGTGGCTCGGCGCCCGCAATGACGCGGCCGTCACGCGCAAGATCTGCGACCAGCTCGTTCCGCTGATGAAGGAATGCGGCTGCGACATCTGCAAGCAGCTCCTCGAACTCCAGAACTTCATCCCGGCCCGCAGCCAGTGGATCTTCGGCGGTGACGGTTGGGCTTATGACATCGGATACGGCGGCCTCGACCATGTGCTGGCTTCCGGCGAGAATGTCAACGTCCTCGTGCTCGACACCGAGGTGTACTCCAACACGGGCGGCCAGTCGTCCAAATCGACGCCGGCCGGTGCCGTGGCCAAGTTCGCCACCTCCGGCAAGAAGATCCGCAAGAAGGATCTCGGCATGATGGCCATCAGCTACGGCTACGTCTATGTGGCGCAGGTGGCGATGGGTGCTTCGCAGGCCCAGTTCCTCAATGCCATCAAAGAGGCCGAGGCGTATGACGGCCCGTCGCTGATCATCGCCTACGCCCCGTGCATCAACCACGGCCTGAAGGCCGGCATGGGTCACAGCCAGGCTGAAGAGAAACGTGCCGTCGAGTGCGGTTACTGGCATCTGTACCGCTACAACCCGGCCGCCGAAGCTGCCGGCAAGAACCCGTTCACCCTCGACAGCAAGGCCGATCCCGACTGGAGCAAGTTCCAGGATTTCCTCAAGGGCGAGGTCCGCTACGCTTCGCTGATGAAGTCCTTCCCCGAGAACGCGGCCGAGCTCTTCGGTAAGACCGAAGAATTCGCCAAGTTGCGCCTGTCCACCTACAAACGCCTCGCCGGCGTCGAGTAGGGGCTTCGATGCCATGAATGATGAATGGCGGTCTGGATTCAGGCCGCCATTCATTATTTATTTATTCGATGATGTAAACTTGCGTGTAGTGGTGGCTGGCCACATAGTCGAACTCGGAGAAATGGCGCGGACTTGTGAGCGGGAACTGGAGGGCCGGATGGTCTCCGACGGTGGTCAGGAAGGTATTCCGGAAGTCCGCTGTCACTTCGCAAAGAAGTACCTTGTCCAAAAGATTGTCCATGTCCTTGAATACGAAGAAAGCCATTTTCCGGCTGTAACTCACCTGGATCTCCCGGATCCAGGACCACTCGAAGAAGCCCAGCTGGCAGTTGGCCGGAAACAACCTGAGGCTGATCGACTCCGAAGAATCGATGTGCCAGAGCCAGATGCCTTTGTCGTTGATTCCGATGGATGCCTTGTTCGAGATGGGTAGTTTTCCCAGTAATGCAACAGTGGGCGACGTGGCCGTGAAGTCAAAACTCCCGGATACGTCTTTGTAGGATTTCTTCGAATAAGTGTTGTGCTTCATCTTTTACAAGTAGACAAAGATAATGAAAAGTGTCAAGAAATCGCACGATAATGAAAAAAATACGCTTAACTTTGATGGATGATCCCGCTTAAATACATACGGCGATGAAGAAGAATCTGCTGTTTCTGCTTGTGACGATCCTATTTGTGACGCATGGATCTGCCCAGGAATTCGATGCGGTCTATCCCGCGACGGAATACGCCGTCAGGTTCGGTCCCCGGCTGTACTATGGCGCGATTCGCCCTGTATGGACGGGGCAGGACACTTTTGTATATACGACGAATGAGCCGGGTGGGGAAGCCTGGTACCGCATGGTCGGAACCCGGAAAGAGAAAATCGCCAGGGAGGTCTATGAAGACGCAGTCAAGCAGAGCCGGCAGCGTCATTATGATCCTTCCGACGAGAGCCAGTATGCTGTCCGGAAAGAGATTCGCGTCGTCTCTCCGGACAGCGCGCTGGTCGCTTTCGTGCGGGACCACAACCTGTGGGTAAGCCAGGTCGATGGCAGCGAAGCCTGCCAACTGAGCTTCGACGGCACCGAGGGCGATGCGTATGCCGAAATCCAGTGGTCGCCCGACGCGAAGAAAATCGCAGCCTTGAAGAAGCAGGTGTTCCCGGAGCGCCAGATCATCCTGAGGGAGTCCCGTCCCGAAGATCAGATCCAGCCGCGCTATCGCTATCTGGACTATGCAAAGCCCGGGGACCGGCTGCCGCAGGGCGTTCCGGCCCTGTTCGACGTAGCAGGGCGGAAAGCAATCCCGCTGGACCGTGACATCCCGCTGGACCAGTATTTCCTGATCCTCGGCCAGTGGTCTCCCGATTCCCGTTTCTTTACGTATGAATACAACCAGCGCGGTCACCAGCTGTATGAACTTGCCGCCGTGGACGCCGACTCCGGCCGGGTGCGCACCCTGGCCCGGGAAGAGACGGACACATTCGTGTATTACTATGACCTCTGGCGCTATTTCTTCAAAGATGGGAAACACGGTCTGTGGATATCTGAACGGGACGACTGGCGTCACTTGTATCTGATTGATACCTATACGCTTGAGATGCGACAGCTCACCCGTGGCCCGTGGAATGTCCGTGAGATTCACCACGTGGACGAAGCGGGCGGCTTCATCCTGGCCAGCGCCAACGGCCTGGCCGCCGCCCGGGGAGAGGACCCGTACAACAAACACGTCATCCGGATCGACATCGCAACGGGTTCCGTGACGGACCTGACGCCGGAAAACGCCAATCACGCGGTCAGTTTCAACAAGGATTTCTCGACTTTCGTGGACAGTTACTCGCGCCCTGACCTTCCAGCCACCACCGTACTGCGTGACGCGAAGGATGGCAAAATCCTGACGCTCATCCAGCGGCAGGACATCTCCGAAGTCCTCGGAGAAGGGTTCACATTGCCCGAAGTATTTACCGCCAAAGGCCGCGACGGGGCAACCGACATCTGGGGCACCATTTACCGTCCGTTCAAGTTCGATCCCAAGAAGAAGTATCCGGTCGTCGAATATATCTATGCAGGACCGCACGACTCCCATGTGGATAAGAACTTTATGGCTTATCCCCCGCGCTTCTATCGCCTGCTGGAACTGGGTTTCATCGTGGTGACGATCGACGGAATGGGTACGGACAACCGCTCGAAGTCCTTCCAGGACGTCGCCTGGCGCAATATCGGAGACGCCGGATTCCCGGACCGTATCCGCTGGATCCAGGCCGCCGCGAAGAAATACAAGTATATGGATCTTGACAAGCTCGGCATCTACGGCTACTCCGCAGGTGGCCAGAATGCGATGGCCGCCTTGCTTTTCCATCCCGAATTCTACAAAGTGGCCGTGGCCCTGTGCGGCTGCCACGACAACCGGATGGATAAGATCTGGTGGAACGAGCAATGGATGGGCTACCCCATCGGCCCGTGGTACAGCGAAAGTTCCAACGTGGACAACGCCTGGCGGCTGGAAGGAAAACTCCTGCTGATCAATGGCGAAATGGATGACAACGTAGATCCGGCCTCGACCCTGCAAGTCGTCTCCGAACTGATCAGACACAACAAGGACTTCGAACAGCTCTACATCCCCGGTTATTCCCACAACCTCGGCGCCGACTGGATCACCCGCCGCATCTACGAATTCTTCTACCGCAACTGCCGGTGACGCAGGGCGCAGCCTTCCGGAATAAAAAAAAGACCCGGCCGGAAAGGCCAGGTCTTTGGGGTGGATGATGGGACTCGAACCCACGACACTCGGAACCACAATCCGATGCTCTACCAGCTGAACTACATCCACCATATACCCATCGGGAACGATGGGACTGCAAAGATAGCGTTTTTCCGATCACTTCTCCAAATTTTTTTTTACGTTCTGCGATCCGCTCCCCCTTTTTGCGCTGCAACGGACGCACTTGAGTGTCAGCTATTTGCGCAAGTTGACCCCCTCGGTTTTAGAGGGGGTCAACTTCTGTAAGTCGCTGATTTACTGATGTGTACATTGCAGCGCAAGAAGGGGCGCGAGGAGGCTCAGAAGGCCGTGAAGCGGACGGCGGCGCTGTGGCCGTTGGCGTCGATGACCGTCAGGATGTGGGGCCCGGGTTCGGGGACGATGCGGAGTTTGTGCTCGCCGTGGGCGGTCTGGCCCAGATAGCCGCCGTCGAGGTGCCAGTAGAGGGTGGCGTCGGGATCGCTGTGGGCGGCGGACAGGACGATGCCCTGGCTTCGGGCGTCGAGGGCGACGGGGGCGGCGATGCGCATGCCGTCCTGCGGGTAGATGATCTCGACGGCCCCGGAGCGCCGGTAGCCGGCGTAGTCCGGATGGAAAGGCGGCAGCGGATGGTATCCGCTGTGCGAACGCATATAATACCACTCCTGGGCTGGCGGAAGTACGAAGCGCGAGACATTGCGGATTTCGGCCACGGGCCAACAGTCGCTGTTCACCTGCCAAGCCTCGTCGGGACTCAGGTGGACCAGCTTGTGGTAGGGACAGGGATCCGGGCGGTGCGGCGCCCGCGGTGCCCGGACGCTCACGACGCCGTCGGCCTCACACAAGTCGGTGGCGGGATGGCCGCTGAGGGCGCAGCAGACCACTTCTTCCAATTCGTCGGCCGGTTCGGAAAACCATCCGGTGGCGGGGAGCAGGTTGAAGAGGTCGAACATCACGGGTGCGGCATAGCCGACGCCGGTGAGTAGCGGCCGGCCTTCGCCGTCGCAATTCCCGGCCCAGACGGCTACGACATAGTCGGGCGTCACCCCGACACTCCAGGCGTCGCGGTTGCCGTAGCTGGTCCCGGTCTTCCAGGCTACCGTCCGGGATGAGCTGAAAGACTGCCAGTCGCCTTCTTCCTCCGGCCGGTTGACTTCGGTCAGCGCATCGAAGGTGCACCAGAGGGCGCCGCGCGAGAGCGGCGGGACGCCGTCCCGGGCGCCGTCGCCCCGGGCGCCGCTAGCCTGCCCACCGTTGCCAAGCGCCCATCCCTCGCCCCGCAGTTCCCGTGCGAGCGCCGCATAGACGGCCGCCAGTTCGCCGAGTTTGATCTCAGCCCCGCCCAGGATGAGCGACAGGCCGTAGATGTCCGCCCCGCGGATGATGGTCGTAAAGCCCAGGCGCCCGAGCAGGTCGATGAATTTCTCGACGCCGTAGTCCTGCAGCATCCGTACGGACGGGACATTGAGCGAGCGCCGGATCACGTCGCGGGCCGGGACGGCTCCGTCGAAGGTGTGGTTGAAGTTGTTGGGGGAAAAGTCTTTGTAATGAAAGGGGATGTCGGAGACCAGCATATCGGGCAGCAGGTCGCCTTCGTCGAGCATCGCGGCATAGAGCAGCGGTTTGAGCGTGCTGCCGCTGCTGCGTGGCGCCTGCACGACATCGACATTGTCGCCATGCGCCTGGGAATCGTGCCCGGCGTTGCCGACATAAACTACCGGCTGGCCCGTTCGTACGTCGAGGATCACGGCGGCCAGATTGTACACTTCATTGGTGGCGAATACCTCGCTGTGCCGCGCGATGACCGCCTCGGCCCGCTGCTGCAGGCCATAGTCGATGGAACTCTCAAAGCGCCGGTCTCCTTCCTGCCGCCGCATCGTTTCCAGATAATGATAGGCAATCTCGGGCAGCGGATAGGGTTTCTCCGGCAGCGGCTCGTCCTTGGCCAGTTCCCACTCGATGTCATCCAGTACGCCGGTCGCGTGGAGTTTGTCGAGCAGGAAATCGCGTTTGGCCAGCAACTGGTCGCGGCGGCTGCCGGGATGGATGAGGGCCGGGGCGTTGGGCAGCACGGCCAGCGTGGCGCTCTCGGCCCAGGAGAGTTCGTCGGCCGGCCGGCCGAAATAGCGCCAGGCGGCGGCTTCAAGGCCGACCACGTTGCCGCCGAACGGCGCGTGGGCGGCGTACAGCGCCAGGATCTCGTCTTTGCTTCGGTAGGCTTCCAGCCGCAGGGCCAGGGCCATTTCGAGCAGTTTCTCCCGGACGGTGCGGGGCTGGCTACCGCGGCTCAGGCGGATGACCTGCATGGTCAGGGTGCTGGCGCCGCTGCGCACCTCGCCTTTGCGGGTGTTCAGGCGAAGGGCCCGGGCTACGGCAAGCGGGTCGATGCCGGGATGATGGCGGAATCGTTTGTCTTCAAAGGCGATGATGCAACGCGCGAATTTCTCGGGCACGCTGTCCGCAGCCGGAAAACGCCACTGGCCGTCGGCGGCGATGCGGGCCCCCAGCAGCCTTCCGTCCCGGCTCTCCAGCACGGCGCACACGGGGTCGTCGAACAGGTCTCTCGGACGCAGGAGCAAGGCTATCAATGCGAAGAGAGATAGCAGTGCTAAAATCAGCAAGATAGACTTTTTATTCCGCACGAAAATGATTACATTTGCAATGATTGTAGCAAATTTAACAAAAACCTGGTATCTTCGGCCTATGCAGAAACGATTTCTCATCATACTCGTCCTGCTTTCGTCCTTGCCCGCCGTGTTTGCGCAGCCGCGCAGCGGGATGGTGACGGAACCGCTGGACTCGGCCTGGGTGGACCGTTCAAAATATGGTCGTCCTAATTTGCGTGGTAACAATCTTGTGTCCGGATTGGACAGCGCGCTGACTCGCTTTTACTTCCCCTATGGAATCGAATGGTTTGCCGATTTGCGCCATAGCCTTCGGACCGGACAGCCGGTCGATCATTATTCTCGAGTAGGAGATGCTTTTGCAGACTAGAATCAAACATATAATAACTATGAAAAGAATCGCATTTATCCTGAATTTCGTGCTGTTGCTGCTCGCTGCGGCCAGCTGCGGCAGCGGTGCCTCCGGCGACAGTGTCGCCAGCTACTCCAAGGAGATCCGGGTCGATGATCCGGTGACCATCCGCCTCTTTGACGCCTTTTCGCTGAAAGACGGCGACCAGGCGCTTGAAGTTGCCAAAAAGGCCATCAGCGTGTCGCCGAAGGTCGATTTTGACGTGCAGGTCGTGGATGCGCAGACCCTCTGCATCATCCCGAAGGAACCCCTGGCCTACAATACGACCTACAAGGTTTCGGCCGACTTCGGCAAGATGGCCGGCGTCTCCGGCGGCAAGCAGACATTCGAGGTGACCACCCTGGCGCCGGTGCTGCTGTTCGACTACAGCAAGCTGACCGGCTATTCGGGCATCGACGACCGCTATCAGATTGAACTGGTGGTCACTTCGCCCGAGAGCCTCGACGGCAAATATCTGGAGAGCGGCTTCTCCGTCAAGGGAGCCGACGCTTCCGTGGCCTGGGTCCACGCCGAAGACGGCCGTACCCATACCGCCACCATCGGCAATATCGCTGCCGGCGAGCGCAAGAGCGCCCTCGAACTGGTCCACAAATGGCCCCAGTATGCCGCAGAAGGCAGCCGCCGCTACGAGATTCCGGCCAAAGGCCAGTTCGTGGTGGTGGAAAGCGAGGTGAAAGCCGATCCTTACGCCTATGAGATTGCTTTCTCCGCCGCCCTTGATCCCAAACAGGACTTCCAGAGCCTGGTTTCGATGCCGGGTGCGGGCAAGCTTTCATTCATCGTCAAGGAAAACGTGCTCCGCATCGTGCCGGCCACCAAAGCCCAGGAGAAGCAGTTCCTCTCCATCGGCAAATCCATCCGCAGCGTCAAGGGCCAGAAACTGGATACGGATTTCGAGCGCACGTTCGAGATTCCTTCCGGCGAGCCGATGGTGCGTTTCATCACCCGCGGCTCCGTGCTCCCGTCTTCCGGCGATATGAATCTGCCCTTCCAGGCCATCAACTACGGCAAAGCGCGGGTGCGCGTCAAACGCATCTATGAAAACAACGTGCTGCAGTTCCTCCAGGACAACGGGCTGAACGATACCTACTGCTACACCGAAAACGTGGCCCGCGTGGTCCTCGACACCACCCTGGTGCTGGGCGAGACCAATTCCGCGAAGCTGCGCAATCTCAATACCTACGGCCTGCACCTGGCAGACCTGGTCAAGATGGAACGCGGCGCCATTTACCGCATCGAACTCCGCGGCGCCGAGCCGTTGGCCGAATTTGACGACGATCACTACGAAAGTGATTACTATTTCGGCAGTTACGACGATTATGAGAACCGCGTCCGCAATATCCTGGTCTCCGACCTCTCGGTCATCGCCAAGGGCTCGGACAAAGGGGAATATACGGTCTTTGTGACGGATATTCTCTCGGCCCGCCCGGTAAGCGGCGCCAAAGTGGTGCTCTATAATGCTGTCAACCAGGTGGTCGGCGAGGGATCGACTTCCTCGGACGGCCGTTTCTCCTGCAAGGTGGCCGATGACAAGGTGCGCACGGTCATCGTGAGCAAGGGCAATGACAAGTCCTACCTGTCGATGGCTTCCGGCGCTTCGGTGTCGATGAGCAGCTTCGACGTGGACGGCAATGCCTCCCGCAAGGGCCAGAAGGGCTTCATCTTCGGCGAACGCGGCGTCTGGCGTCCGGGCGACGACATCCACCTGACCTTCATCTCGATGCTCGACGAGGGCGTCCTGCCCGCCGGCCATCCCGTGACGGCCGTCCTGAGCAACCCCCAGGGCCAGACCATCAGCACGCTGGTCAACAACACGGGCTACGACGGCATGTACAGCTTTACCTTCACCACCCGTCCCGACGCGCCGACCGGCAACTGGGAAGTGGCGGTGACCGCCGGCGGCCAGACCTGGTACAAGACGGTCAAAGTAGAGACGGTCAAGCCCAACAACATCGTCATTGACCTCAAACTCAACGACAAGCCGGCCGTTCCCGCCAAGGCCGTCCGCGGCGACATCGCCGCCCGCTGGCTGGTGGGCAATCCGGCCAAGGACCTCGAAACCCGCGTGGAAGTCGATCTCTCGCGCGGCCGCACGAGCTTCGACGGCTACAAGGGCTATGTGTTCGAAGACCGTTCCCGCAGTTTCTCGGGCGAAAGCAAGGAACTTTATAAAGGCAAGACCGACGGGATGGGCCTGCTGGCCTTCAATGCCAGCCTCGGCCAGCTGGGCCGCGTGCCCGGCATGCTGACGGCCCTGTTCACCACCCGCGTGTTCGAGAAGGGCGGCGACTTCAGCATCGACCGTTTCACGACCACGGTTTCGCCGTACGATACCTATGTCGGCCTGTATGTGCCCGAACAGGAAAGCGCCTGGGGCGAGTCGTTCCTCGACAAGGCCAAGACCAATACCTTCAAGCTGGCCGCCGTCAGTGCAAGCGGGAAACCCGTTTCCCAGACCGTCAAGGTAGGGGTCGAAATCTACAAGATAGGCTGGAGCTGGTGGTGGAGTTCTTCGTATGAAGGGCTCGCATCCTATGCCAAGGATTCCTACAACGAACCGTATAAGGAAATGTCGGTGACGCTCACCGGCGGCGCCGGCGAGTTCAAGCTCGACCTTTCGAAGGAAGACAGCGGATTCTATTTCATCCGCGTGACCGACCTGGCCGGCGGCCATGCCGCTTCGGCCGTGACGATGGTCCGCAACAGCTACGAGTCGGCGGCCGATGCCAATTCGGACGCCGCCATCCGCCTGCCGATGAGCATCAACAAGGAGAAATTCAGCGTCGGCGAGACGGCGCAGCTGACCATCCCTTCGACCAGCGGCGCCCGTGCCCTGGTCTCCATCGAGAAAGGCGAGCGGGTGATCAAGACCTTCTGGGTGGACTGCAAGGGCGAGAAGACCGACATTGCCATTCCGGTCGAATCGGGCATGGCGCCGAACGTCTATGCCACGGTCTCGCTGATCCAGCCCTACAACAATGCCGACAATGACGCGCCGATCCGCCTGTTCGGCGTGCAGCGCATCCTGGTGGAAGAAGGTGCCACGCACCTCAAACCGGTGATCGATATCGCCGGCGAGATCCAGCCCGAAAAGGAAGTCTCCTTCTCCGTCAAGGAGCAGGACGGCCGTCCGATGAGCTATGTCGTGGCCCTGGTCGATGAAGGCCTGCTGAGTCTCACGCGCTTCAAGACGCCCGATCCCTGGAAGTCGTTCTATGCGACAGAGGCCCTCGGCGTCCGCACCTGGGACCTCTACGACCTGGTGATCGGTGCCTACGGCGCCCGGATGGAGCAGCTCTTCGCCATCGGCGGTGACGGCGAGGGCGACGCCCCGGTCACCCCGAACACCCAGGCCGAGCGCTTCAAACCGGTGTCGATGTTCCTGGGTCCCTTCACGGTGAAAGCCAAATCCACCGGCAAGCATACCGTGAAGCTGCCGCAGTACATCGGACAGCTGCGGGCTATGGTCATCGCCACCGACGGCCAGGCGATGGGCTCCGCTGAAAAGAATGTGATGGTCACCAAGCCGGTGATGGTCAAGGCCACGCTGCCGCGTGTGATCGGAACCGATGAAGAGGTGGTCCTGCCGGTGACCGTATTTACCAACAAAGACGGCATCGGAAACGTATCCGTCGAGGTGAAGGCCGAAGGCGCGCTCAGTGTCGTCGGCAGCAGCACGGCATCGGTCAATGCCGCCAAGGCCGGCGAACAGCTGGTGTATTTCACCCTGAAGGGCTCCGACCTTGCCGGCATCGGCAAAATCCGCACCGTCGCCAAGAGCTCCGGCGACAGCTCGGCCGAAGACCTGGAGATCGACATCCGCGAACCCAACCCGCGTACCACCAACTCGGTCGTGAAGCTGGTCGAGGGCGGCAAGTCGGTCAAGCTGCCGTTCGCCCTGGCGGGCCGTCCCGGCACCAACGAGGTGAACGTGGAAGCCTCCACCATCCCGCCGATCGACCTGGAATACCGCCTGGGCTACCTGATCGCCTACCCGCACGGCTGCCTTGAGCAGACCACTTCCTCGGCCTTCCCGCAGCTCTATCTGGGTGACCTGATGGACCTCAAGGCCGAAGACCGCACAAAGATCGAAAAGAATGTCAAGGCTACGATCAACCGGCTGAGCCTCTTTGCCATCCCTTCGGGCGGCATGACCTACTGGCCGGGTATGTCGGCCTATCAGGGTGCGAGCGTATGGGCGACGATCTATGCCACCCACTTCATGATCGAGGCGCAGAAAGCGGGTTATGCCGTACCGGCCCAGCTCCGCAAGTCGAACCTGAACTTCCTCAAGACCGTGGCCTCCGGCAAGAGCTACGACGGGGACTCCCGCGCCTACGCCTGCTATGTGCTGGCCCTGGCCGGCACGCCGGACCGCGGCGACATGAACCGCCTGCGCGAAGACCTGGCCAAACTGCCCGAGTCGAGCGCCCTGCTGCTGGCCGGCGCCTATGTGCTGGACGGCAAGAAGGATGTGGCGCGCAATGTCCTGCAGGGCAAGAAGGCCGCTGCAACGGGATACGACCGCTTCTCGGCCAATTTCGACAGCGAGGAGCGCGTGTACGCCATCGCTGCGATGGTCCATTCGGCGGTCGGCGACAAGGCTGCTGCCTTCAAGGATGTGGAGAAACTCTCTTCCTGGCTCAACGACCGCAAACACTACATGAGTACGCAGAGCACCTCGTGGGCCCTGCGCGCCGTGGCCGACTACATGAAGAACAATGCCGCCGACGGGCTGAACGTCAGCGTCAAGGCCGGGCACAGTTCTTCCACGCTCAAGGGCAACAAAGCCATCGCCCAGGGTTCGCTCGATGCCGGGAACGGCAGTTCGCTCGACCTGGAGATCAGCAATTCCGCCAAAGCGCCGGTCTATGTGGTGGTCAGTTCCACCGGTGTTCCCGAGAAGGGTGAGGAAGTCGCGCGCGCTGACGGCCTGCAGCTGTCGGTCAAGTACACCCTGCCCGACGGTACGCCGATCGATCCTTCGCAGATCGAGCAGGGCACGGACTTCCTGGTCTATACCTATATTACCAATACGAGTTCCACGACCGACTACACCAACCTGGCGCTGACGCAGATCTTCCCGTCGGGATGGGAGATCCACGTGGACCGCATCGAGGGCTTCTACCAGGATTTCCGCGACGACCGCATCTACTCCTACCTCTACCAGGGCAGGAACTCGACTTCCTACCTCAAGACCCGGGTGACGGCCACCTACAAGGGCCGCTTCTACCTGCCGTCCGTGGTCTGCGAGGCGATGTACGACAACACCGTCGGCGCCTCCGTCCCCGGCCGCTGGGTTGAGGTTAAATAATTATTACGGGGACGTTGTCCCGGACTTGTTTACGTGTAGAAGGTTTTCTCTCTGGCGAAGGTGAGCCAGAGAGAAAACCTTCTACACGACAAGGCTGGCGAAAAAAATTTGCAAAAATTTTAAAATAATTTTGTGAATTAAAAAAAACGCCTTACATTTGCAGCCCGTTTCGGAAAGAACGGGAAGTTCATTGAAAGAATAGGAAGAACAAGTACAAGCAAGTACCGATTTTAACACGATTAAAATCAGAAGAGCAAAGCGTTGATTCTTTTGTTTAAGGAATTGAAAGTTGCAGGGTCCGACTAAGAGTTATATAAAAGATTATACAATGAAGAGTTTGATCCTGGCTCAGGATGAACGCTAGCGGCAGGCTTAACACATGCAAGTCGAGGGGCAGCGCGAGGT
>Ga0256405_10002088_pt1 | contig 48685 bp, 38 predicted proteins | sample RumenRJG_02DNA_FD_189096 | JGI IMG/M metagenome (GOLD analysis project Ga0256405, IMG submission 189096) | Bovine rumen microbial communities from Lethbridge, Alberta, Canada - RJG_02 | ecosystem: Host-associated > Mammals > Digestive system > Stomach > Rumen | place: Canada: Alberta...
TCAATGCAGGTGGTCTCCCACCTGTGACATTAAGAACTTTAAAGCAGCTCTCGCATCACGCCGCCTGACTCCTGCCTATCCTAGATTTTAGGTATTCTACGACTGCACATTTCTTGACAATTCCATCACCCTGCAACCTCTGTATTATTATTTTCTGTCAGTAGTTATTTCTTTCGCTACCTAGGGTTCGTTCGTAGCGGCGGCACACTTGTCATCAGTGCAACAATTACTCACCCCTAGATGCTTCTCAATGATCCTCATTATCTCCTCAGCTCGTTTTTCACCGATGCCCTTAACGCCCTTGATATCTTTCTCCACTTCTCTGAGATCAACGGTAGGCGCATCCTTTCGCAGCTCGTCAGCATATCGCACAAGAAACGCCTGCAGTTCCTCACGAGACATCTTCTTAATGGAGCGATAGGTATCGCAGTCGATCATATTTTGGCTCATTGTGGTTATCATACTCCTTACTGTGTTTAATCCGATAGAGTTGCTGTAAAACCAACCGTCCAAACATTACCAAATAATCGTTGCTAAGGTGTTGCTTACGGCACACCCAAAGGTACGATATCCGGTGCAGATGCCACGCATTTCTCACGGAGCTTCCGCAGATGATAATAGTAGGTCTTGGGATTGATATCGTTCTCGGCACACCATTTCTGCACCGTCATCCCGCTTGCCTGCTGCGCTGCGATCTGTGCTGCCCAGTCACGAAGCTGTACCTCCTGCTTTACTGCTGTGATTGCTGTGGTTGTTTCTTCCATAATCCGTTCCTCCTGTGTCTAATTTAGTCCAGCTTGCTCCATAGATTGATTTAGTCATTCTCATTTGATCTATGGACTTGCTTAGACTCTATTATACAACACATTTGGGGGATATGGTAGACGAGGGGTTATTTGACGCTTACATTGCAGAAGCAGAAATCGCAGAACGTGTTGCCAAGAAATTCAATGTAACCGTTGAGTATGTTAAGGAACTGATGATGCCAAAGGCAGTGTGAGAGATTGCCCACACACTCTTCCCCATCGTAACGCCACACGGTTATAACACTGGCATACTGTCAGAAATAAAAAATAGCGGCTGCGGATAGAGCGTTTATCTCTTCCACAGTCGCTATTTGATTATAGACGGCACTTTAATGATTAAAAGCGTCACGGTTTAATGCGGCGGTGCTGTTGGTATCCACACGGGAAACACTGCTTCATCATTTTTCGTGGGTGGGGACACAGGGCCAGTAACCTTCGCAGGTAGCGGCACTGTTTTATCATTTTTCGTAGGTGTGAACAGCTATTTTCAATACCAGCTCTTGATATATTCCATCGGCTCGTTCTGATCGCGCACGGTTTCGATGAATTCCTTCTTCAGCTTCTCAATTGTGGTATATGGGAACATCTCGGAGTCGCCCTCTTCGATTTCTTCCAGCTTAGCCACAAACTCTTTTACAAGCTCAATCGCTTCCACACTGTGTTTGCCTTGTTTCGGCATATGCCGGATAAACCAAATCTGATCATAAATCTCGATCTGAGAGATCAAGTTTACAACATCATAAGCGTAATCCATCTCATTCGCTTCTGTTGCTGCACCGTAACGTTTGATAATAAAGGATAACTGGCGGAGAATTGACTCTTTGCAGATATCCATAGGAATGTACACACGGATGTTATCTGCGGCTTCAGGCGGTGCTGAATCGTAACCGTTCTCTTGAACCCATTGCAGCGAGGGATCTATCATCCAAGGTTCGTTGATAAACCGCGGCATGGATTCCTTTGGAATTGGGTGAACGTCAAGATTATGGTGGTTCATATAGTTGGGAGCCTCCTTGAAATATCACTTCGGGTGTTGTTTTATCAGTCTTCGCAGTTTGGGAAATTTTAGTTATGTATGGTGTTTACTACAACTCTTTGTTCCAGCCAATACGGATTTGCGCAGCAGTTTTTTTCTTTTCAATGCTATCTCTCAGTACTCAGAAATAGCATTATATCTGTCTAATGTATTTTTTCTTAATTATTGAAGTTTATCTATCTCAATCTGATTAGCCGAAGAATTATACCTATTTCTTACTATTAAAACCTGCCCAATAGTATCAGCTAGATTATCGCAAGCATATTTAACAAAACAGTCGTATTGGCATTAAAACCTGCCCAATAGTATCAGCTAGATTTACAAGCAAGGAACGATAATTATTAAAATCTTCCATGAAATATGTAATATCAAAGTAACACGATTCTGCTTTAAGCATTGGAGCCTTGCGTAGTAAATCCTGAACCGCTTCAACAAAGATATCCTGATAAGAAGCCAAACTAAATAGCAATCTAATCTGAGGGTCAGATTGCAAAAATTCTTCAACTCGACACAATACGGCAATTTCAAAGAAAACACGACGAAGTTTAGCTTCATTTCTAATCATTCCTTGTGGAATGATCTCACTAATTTTATTGTTTAATTCTTTAAAAGCATCATCATCTGATGTTTCTTTAAGAATAGATGAATTCAACTCAGTAATCTCATTAAGTCTTTGTTTATCACAGATATCCGCTTCGTAGAGTTTTACGGATTTTCTCGTAATCTTCTCCACGCGGCGGATTGCCTCTGGCGAACTGTTTGAATAATTGTCAGCTACAACAACACTGTAGGCATAAGTATACTCCTTTTTGTAATCTTTAAAACTATGTACCAATTAATCATCCCGTAGTTTTCATATTTTCAAATGGAGATTATTCCGGTTTCTTACACACAAACAGATAATTCACATCATAGTCTGCCGGTCCTGTGATTGGAAGAATCTCCTGCGGCATTTTATCTCCATTGATAGCAGAGACATTGAAACCTATAGATGACAATATCTTCATAGAATCGGCACCGAATATCCGAAGATGGTCAGCCTGGCCGTAGTTTTGCAATCGTCTGCTTCTCAGTTCTTCTTCTGTCTCGTTTTCAGGCACTTCCCTGCCCTCCTGACCCTCCTCGATCAAAGTCGAGAGAGAGGAAAGTATCGGAAACGATATAATCAGTGTGCCGCCGGGAGACAGAATTCTATACAACTCCCGCAGCGCTTTATGATAGTCGTTCACATGTTCCAATACGTGATTGCAGATGATCCAGTCCCATGAGTTATCTGGAAGCTGCGTATCTTCTATGTTCAACTTTAGATCAGCAGCCGTGTAGAGATCGGCGGTGATAGGATGAATTCCGTGACGCTGCATCCACAATTGAATACCATACTCTTCAGCAAAATAAAGAATTCGTTTCTTTTTCAATTCATCAATGTGTTTCTGGAAATATAGAGCAAGAATGCGGTGCCGCGGAATCGCGCGGCATACAGGGCATTGTACCTTCTGCTCTGTATTGGCATAACGGATAGGGTTGAAGTATTCGTTTCTCTCTTTATATTTCCCATCCACAAACTTCGTCAATTTATGATTACAGCAAGGGCAGTAATACACTGCTTTTGATGGACGCAGTTTAGTATCGGCAATGTAGCAATTCACTTTCAGGTTTCTATACACGTTTTTTCGCAAGTTGTTGACCGGAAGGAGAATTAGTTTAATCGGCTTTGGTAATAAACCTTTTATTCTCTTTTTAACATCTTTCAAATCCATTCTTCAATTCATCCTTACTTGATCTTCAAAAATCGCCTTACAATCTCCATACTGCTTTTCCATCTGCTGCATGGACGGAACAGCAGCGCAAACATCAGATTCGGAACAACAATACAGATAATCCCTCTCAGGATAATACTCTCGATATTCTGGCAAATCAGATACACACACAGCCCAGCAAAAGCAACTACAAACAAATAATAAAACTGCTGCTTATAGAACAATCCAATGGACAGATCTTTGAAATACTCACGGAACAGAACCTTATTGCACATCAGATAATTGCAGAAGAAGATGGTGAGAATTGTAGCAATCAGCACACCGGTGATGCCGAAGAGTTTTCCTAAAATGATATTCAGAACTAGGTTCCCGATTGCTTCTGCAAGATATGCCCATTTCAGTTTCCACCAGAACGCATTGCCGAGTATATACTGATTCCGCATATGATTCATGTTGATGAAATAGAAATACGCAGCAAACAGGAGCATATCGGTATTCGAGAGCATCAGTTCTTCTCCAACCCAGAGCTTCATAAACGGCTGATACAGGCAAGCCATTGTCACAGAGCACCATCCTGTAATCCATGAATAAAGCAGCGAGAAATCAAGCAGATTCCCGAAATTCTCCTTTTCACTTTTCACCACAATGCTGTTTCCCACACTGGCCTGCATCGAACCGCTGATTATGGCTGTAAAACCCATAACAGCATTGTAAATCATGTAGTAGCTCCCATAGATCGCGGCCGCTACCAAACCAAGCGTGCTGCTGATGATCAGGCTGTCAAACGCATTCCTGCTGACATTAGAAAGGCGATTGATCATCAAACCTATGAGTTCCTTTTTGACATCGGCGGTTATGACTGCTTTTCCTGATGATATGTTCAGATAAGGATACCTTTTCTTCACCACGCGGTTTACAAGAAGATTAGAGATTATTGTGCCGAAGATCAGCAAAAGCGCATACAGATAGTAGTTTTTGAATACTATGAGCACCAGAAACTGTAAAGCATTTACGCACACCTTTACAACAGAATGAATGTTGCTGATGATATCTTTTCGCTGATCCGCTATGAGCAATACTTCTTTGTATGCAAACAAAAAATAGCTGATTCCGGAATTGAAAAGATAGATCAGGAAGAGCACATAGATATTGATACTATCCGGGTAACTGCCGTGTATAAAATGTGTTAAGAACGGCGTGGATAATGCTCCTATGGAAAGAATTGCACATCCCACGATATAATATATTTTACGAATCCACGCGAGTATCCGATTGATTGCATCTCTGTCATTTCTGGCAATTGGCTCATATAGATAAGCGACAATCACCATGCTGAATCCAAAATCAGCTAGGCTCAAAACTTGCAGGATGGATGAAAAGAGTCCGGAGAGTCCTGCAAATTCTGAGCCTAGAGAGTAAATGATAACAGTTCGGTTGATAAATGGGAAAACTGTATTTAATAACTGGTTTAGGATTCCGCTTGAGAAGATTCGTTTAGTGTTTTGAGTTCTAGATTTATTCATGATTTCTTATGCTTAGATATGGTCGTTCCCAATGATTGGACTCTTTTTTTCACAGGAGCATATAACAAACGCTTTACAGCACTGCACAACGAGGGATTCATTTTAAAAAACTGAAAGTACAGCCTTGTTTTATATGAAAAAAGATGTATATTATTTGCCCTCTTATCTATTTCATTTTCAAAATCGTCAACTATACAACGCTCTATCATCTTATTTGTTGAAAGAAGAGTAAGGTAATATCCTATAATACAACGAAACGTCTTTTCCTGATAGTACTTCTGATAATTAGTATTAAACACATAGGGAGTATGAGCTTCAACAAATATATCCATCTGAACTCTGGCGTACATCATGTCGTGAATGTTTTTTTCTGATGTTGTATTAGTAATACTTGCCGATCTAATTCTGTGAAGAACAAGTGCTTGTTTTAATAACGCGATTTTCATTGCGCTTTCAAATAAATATGGCATTATTATTTGATCTTCATAGACATATCCATCCGGAAATCTTATATTATCAAATAAATGGCGAGAAAAAACCTTATTCCATGTAGTAACATCAATGGTTCCATCAAATAATAATCTTAATGCTGAACCGTTAGATTTAATACCATCAGGAATTAGAAAGCATCTTTCATTCTCGAATTGATTCATCCTGTTTTCTGTCCTGCAAACATAATAACCACATACAACGATATCTGCATTTGATTCAAGCATTATTTGAACCATTGTTTCTATCATGTTTGGCAAATAGTCATCATCAGAATCCAAAAAAGCAATAATATCGCCATGAGATTGTTCTAATCCGGTGTTACGTGCCCCACTTAACCCTTTGTTACTTTGATGAATAACTTGAATCCTCGTATCTTTTCCTTTATAATCATCGCACATTAATGCAGAAGCATCCGTTGATCCGTCATCAATAATTATAATTTCCAAGTTATTATAAGTCTGATTGATGACGCTTTCAATACATTCACCCAGATAAGGCTTAACATTGTACACAGGAATTATAACGCTAACAAGAGGCAATACATCCACTTTAATATTTCACTCTTCCTTCAGCCACTGCTTTCAAATGCGCACCATACGGGCTCTTGCCATATGCCTCCGCTGATTTCAGCAGACCAGCTTTATCAATCCATTCATTGATAAATGCAATCTCCTCCGGGGCAGAAATAGTAATGCCCTGTCTGTTCTGAACCATCTCCACGAAGTTCGCAGCTTCAAGAAGACTCTGCATTGTGCCAGTATCCAGCCAAGCAAAGCCACGACCAAGAAGCTGAACATCGAGAAGTCCATCGGACAAATACATATCATTGAGCGTGGTAATCTCCAGTTCACCGCGTGCGGACGGCTTCACCTGATTAGCTCTGTTGCTCACTCCAGCCGGATAGAAATACAGACCTGTCACCGCATAATTGGACTTCGGATTCTTCGGCTTTTCCTCGATGGAAAGCGCCTTGCCGTTCTCATCAAATTCAACTACCCCAAAACGCTCCGGATCAGGTACATAGTAGCCGAACACAGTTGCTCTGCCGTTTTCTTCCGCATCCTTGACAGCTGCTCGCAGCAAAGTGCGGAATCCATTGCCATAGAAAATATTGTCACCGAGAACCATCGCACCCGCTTCGCCGGCAAGGAACTCCTCGCCGAGAATAAATGCCTGAGCAAGTCCGTCCGGACTCGGCTGCACCTTATAGCTGAGGTTAATGCCGTACTGGCTGCCATCACCGAGCAGTGCTTCAAAGCGCGGCGTATCATCCGGCGTGCTGATAATCAGGATATCCTTGATTCCTGCAAGCATCAGCGTACTGAGCGGATAATAAATCATCGGTTTGTCATAGATTGGGAGCAACTGCTTCGAAGTCACCTTCGTCAGCGGATAAAGACGTGTACCGCTGCCTCCTGCAAGAACAATACCCTTCATATCATTTCACAACCTTTCAAAATTTAAATGTATCCTTGAAGCCGAGCCATTTCTGATCCTTGTCAGAAAGATTCAGCTTTGTGCCATCTGCGAGAGTATAGCCTTCTGCGCTAGCGCTGCCGTTGTATGTGCCGACAAGCTCTGGCCACTCAATGCCGATTTCCGGGTCGTTCCAAGCCATACCGCCCTCATCATTTGCATGATAGAAGTCATCGCACTTATAGCAAAACTCAGCTACATCGGAAAGCACAAGGAAACCGTGCGCAAAGCCCTTGGGAATCAGGAACTGTTTCTTGTTTTCCTCAGTCAGCTCGACACCGTACCACTTGCCATAGGTCTTGGAATCCTTACGCAGGTCAACCGCCACATCGAACACTCTGCCTTTGATGGCGCGAACGAGCTTCGTCTGCGGGAACTGCTTCTGGAAGTGCAGACCGCGCAGCACGCCCTTGGTCGAGCAAGACTGATTGTCCTGCACAAACACGATGTCAATGCCAGCCTCCGCCATATCGCGCTGACTGTATGTCTCCATGAAATAGCCGCGGTTATCGCCGTGCACTGCCGGCGTGATGACACAAAGTCCCTCAATGCCGCCGACATTTTTCTCAACTGTGATCTGTCCCATTACTGAATCTCCTTTAAATATCTTGCAAGCGCGTCCTGCCATGTCGGCAGCGGTGTGAAGCCGTTCTGGACGAGTTTCGACTTGTCCAGTCTGGAATTGAACGGTCTTGCCGCCTTGGATAGCCCATATTCTGCTGTTGTGACCGGTGTCACCTTCGTGGACATGCCCGCCTGCTTATAAATCTCAACTGTGAAATCATACCACGAGATATAACCGCCCTCGTTGGTCGCATGGTAATAGCCGTATTTCTCAGTTTCCGCCATATCGACCAGAAGCCGCGCGAGATCATAGGTGTAGGTTGGTGTGCCAATCTGGTCGCTGACCACGCGCACTTCATCATGCGTCTTGCAGACATTCAGCATCGTCTTGATGAAGTTTTTGCCGTTCACGCCGAACACCCACGCGATGCGCACGATGAAATACTTGTCAAGTGTGTTCGCAACGGCGAGTTCACCATCAAGCTTGGACTGACCGTAGACATTCTGCGGCGCATAGTCCTTGCAGTCCGGCTGCCACGGCTCTTCGCCCTGACCGTTGAATACATAGTCGGTCGAGATATAAATCATCTTGCAGTCCAGTTTCTTGCAGACATTCGCAATGTTCTGCGTACCGTCCACATTGATTGCCTTAACTTTTGGCTGATTTTCCTCGTCCTCGGCAGCATCTACGGCTGTCCATGCAGCGCAGTGAATCACAACATCCGGCTTGATTTCTGCAATCGCCATCTCGACCGCCGTTGCATCTGTGATATCGAGCTGCACATAAGGGAAATCCATATCTATGGCTTTGAGGATATCGCTGCCGATACCCTCATAACCACGTTTTGCTAGTTCATTCATCACATCGTGTCCGAGCTGTCCGCCGACACCTGTTACAAAAACCTTCATGCTCACACCTCAGCACGGTGACCGTACATTTTCTCGTAGTAGTTCTGATACTCACCGGAGATAATGGTCTCCCACCACTCGCGGTTTTCCAGGTACCACTTGATGGTCTTTTTGATGCCGTCCTCGAACTTTGTCTCCGGTAGCCAACCAAGCTCGTTGTGAATCTTGGTCGGATCAATCGCATAGCGCATATCGTGTCCCTTGCGATCCTCAACATGAACGATCAGGCTCTCCGGCTTGCCGAGCTCGCGGCAGATCAGCTTCACAATATCGATATTCTTCATTTCATTGTGACCGCCGACATTGTAGACCTCGCCTACTCTGCCCTTGTGGATAATCAGATCAATCGCGCGGCAGTGATCCTCGACATACAGCCAGTCGCGGACGTTCAGACCTTCGCCGTACACCGGCAGCGGCTTGTCTGCGAGCGCATTTGCGATCATCAGCGGAATCAGCTTCTCTGGGAAATGATACGGACCGTAGTTGTTCGAGCAGCGGGAGATGGTCACAGGCAGACCGTAGGTGCGGTTGTATGCCATGACGAGCAGATCCGCACCTGCCTTCGAGGAAGAATACGGACTGCTGGTATGAATCGGTGTCTCCTCCGTGAAAAACAGGTCAGGTCTGTCAAGCGGCAGATCGCCGTAAACCTCATCGGTAGATACCTGATGATAGCGCTGAATGCCGTACTTGCGGCATGCATCCATCAGCACCTGTGTGCCGAGGATATTGGTCTGGAGGAAAATCTCCGGATTCTCGATGGAACGGTCAACGTGGGACTCCGCCGCAAAGTTCACAACGATGTCCGGATGCTCCTCCTCAAAGAGTTTGTAGACACCCTCGCGGTCGCAGATGTCGAGCTTCACAAAGCGGAAGTTCGGATTGTCCATCACCGGCGCGAGCGTCGAAAGATTACCCGCATAGGTGAGCTTGTCAAGACAGATGATTCTGTAGTCCGGATAGGTGTTCAGCATGTGAAACACAAAGTTTGAGCCGATGAAGCCGGCTCCGCCTGTTACGATAATATTCATTCTTCGGAAACCTCCGTTTCAATTCAACCATGCAATTGCAAAAATGAGTTATAAAAGATTTTGCTATCTATTAAATTCATAAATAATTTTTCTACGCACTACTTTTAGAACTTTTCTTATTATCTTCCTTCTCTTCAGCCTGTCTAATCAGTAGGCACCAAAAAACTGGGAATACGTTGAAGGCGAAACACACTAGGATGTTTTCAGACAAGCCCCATAATGACATTACGATTATTATAGATGCATAAAGAAATTCTTCTTTTTTATACAAATAGTAAGTTGATGCAACAGTAAATACCAAGAAGACTAAAAAGCCGATTACACCAAATGAATAAATGAGTCGGATAAATCCATTATCAACAGTTGAATAATGATACAATTCTTCAAGTAAATCAAATGAATGCATTCCACCGAACATAGTAACTGGGTATGTCAATAATGTACGCCTTATATGTGTAAAACGTAAATTCATCATACTATCAAGCGAATAAACAATATCATATACTTTTCCATTGCCGTAAGCTAAAATCAAAGGAAACACAATAGAGATAATTGCGCAAGCTGGAAAAACACATAATAAAATGTTTCTAAACCGTTTGTTAGTTTTTAAATTATGTTGATGCGAATTAACATACCATGATAATAATAAAGCCAAACAAGACATCAGTAAAAGTGTTCGTGATTTAGTTACTATACATCCTAATATACATAAAACAATGCAGAAAAAATAGTCTCCAAAACGAATTTTATTTTTTAATAGGGCTATTTTAGATAATACAACCGATAAAATAACAAACCCCAGTCTATTAGGATGAGAATACCCAAGACCATAACCAGTAACCACTACGCCATTCAGCTTTGTTATATCACGCTCATAAATGTTTAGAATTCCTAAAATGGATAGGGTAACAACAAATAACAAAACCGCAAGCTTGGTTTTATATATTACTTTAAATAAATAATGGAAATCCATTTGTTCTGCAATAATCGCAATCATAAGAAGATACATAAAGTCCTTTGAATTAGACACTAAATATGTAACTAAAGAAATGCCCATAAAAGCACAAATGGTCAAAAGCACTTTGAGATTATACTTTCTTATAAATAAATACATCAAAAACAAAGCCCATTCTAAAATAAAAATAGGAAATACACCAGAGCCTCTTAGATCCAAATCAGTGTGTGTAAATCCTAATTGAACTGTTATTATCATGAGCAAGAGACTGGCAAGGCTATTATTTTTTGTATTGCTCATTTCCTTCTCCTATTTAGAGGCACAAAGAATTATTCTCTGTACAACAACTCTTATCGAATGTCAAATGTTCCGCGCCCAGCCGAAACATGTATTATTTCCCCGCTAACAAACTTCCCCGAGTCGCTAACAAGAAGCCTAGCAAATTCGGATATTTCATCAGGATGAGCCATCCTTTGCAATTTGTTGTCACCCGAATAAATACTATCGCCTTCTTGTACACCTAATAAACCAGTAGCTGTCACTCCCGGTGCAATTGCATTTACATTTATTTCATATGAAATAAGCTGTTGCGCTAGCCCTTTTGTTAATCCATTTATGCCCCACTTGGATAATCCATACGGCGACCAAGCTGGTTCCGAACCTCGAGAAGAGCTAATGAATAGAATACTACCATGTATTTTTTTCTCAATCATATGTTTTGCAACCTTTAGAGACATAAAATATGGCCCTTCTAAATTAATCTTAACTACCCTTTCGAACTCATCAGGTGTCATAGCCCAGGGGGTTACATTTTCTGTGTGGACGCCAGCAGCTAAAACTAAAATATCAATCTTGCCAAAAATAGAAACAGCTTTGTCAATATACTCTGAAAACATATTAGTTTTAGAAAGGTCAACAACAATTGTCTCAATCTTCCCTGAATAATCCTTATCATACTCTTTTTTACATATAGCCAGTTTTTCAACATTAGTTCCTGCAACTATCACCGAACACCCACTCATAAGCAACTTAGTCACAACAGACCGGCCTATTCCGCCCGTTCCACCACAAATAAGAGCAACTTTCCCTTGTAATATGCAATTATCTGGAATGGTCGAGACAATCGGAATCTTTACAGGCTGCTTTATATATTGTATAATTCTTTTAACTTTCTGTTTAATTTTCATCTAACAGTCACTCCATCAAATCTTTTTGCAAGGCAATTTTTCTTCTATTAATTTCTTTTAAAGCCATATACTTTGGAAACATACATTTCAATATCATACGCATTTTTTCTTTCTTACCTACAGCCGAATGAATTACAACGCTAAAAGCATTTTTACGAATATACCTTTTACATTCATTATAAATATCGGAATACTCATTATAAGAATCAGTAGCAGTTACTAGAAACATAACAAAATAATTGTTTTTCCAAATGTGCCATTTTACAGCAGCATCAACAGCAGGAGAACGTTTGATTAATCTAGAATCAATCAGCTTAATATTTTCAAGCGCATTTAGCCCCATAATCACCTTATAATTAGTTAACCCGCTTCCAGCGTTATTCAAACGATAATTATAGACTTTCCGGTGTCCTAAAGCAACTCTATTTGAATATTGTGCTGCCATAGCAGCAAAGTACAATCCTTCACCTGACCATTTTACAGAAAATGATAAATCATTATCTTTTATCATTTGTAGCTTATAAATCTTATTCCATGGGCCAATTTCCATATAAGGATAAATAATCATCGCAGTGGCTTCTTCTGGCGTGATAATCTTAACCTGATCGTTTGGGGTTTGAATTCTATCGCGTGTTGTAAAAATTTTATCTGACATTGCCATATCCGAATTTGAATCAACTGCAAGAGACAAAAGATACTCAACAAAATCTTCTTCTAACCAGTCATCACCATCTATTATTAGAACATAATCTCCAGTACACGCCTTTAAGCCTTGATTTCTAGCATCACATGTTCCGCCGTTTTCTTTATGAATGACTTGAATTCGATCATCCTGTTCCGCATAACGATCACATATTTCGCCACTTTTATCAGGCGACCCATCATCAACCAAAATCACTTCAAGATTTGTATAGGACTGTGACAAAATAGAATCAATAAGCTTAGGAAGAAATTTCTCAGAATTGTATATAGCTACAATCATGGAAACTTTATAGTCTCTTTTCATGTTTAACTCCCTTTCTTATATACTGTTTAAACTTGTCCATAAATATAACGGCTTGCTTTCTGAACAAGAGAATTAGTAAAATTAGCAAGAAAGATTGAATAACATATAGCATTATATCATTCGACTTTATTGTCAGCATAACAATCGTTTGAATAATAAGAATAATGTACGCTAACCAATCTCTCTTCATATTAAGCCTTAAATTTATATATTTTTTTACCTTTATCATACGAATCAACCATGTAAGCCAATACGCAACTAATGTAGCAATCGCTGCGCCAAGAGCACCACAATAATAAACCAGGATTAAATTCAAAATCGTGTTGACAATAGCCGATAAAATTGTGGTTTGGGCAAATATTTTAGAATCTTTTACTGCTGCAAATACTCCACCAATATATCCGGATAAGGCTCCAAACAAGACTGATATTAACAAAACAGGAACAAATATCCACGCTTCATAGAATTCTCTCGCATACAATATTTTAGCAATTATCCTAGTACAGATAATCAAAATCGAGCATATCAAGATCATTGATCCGTTATATAGGTTATACATATTTGTAAAAAAGCCATTAGAATCATTCTTGTCAAAATCTTTTACTGCTGATAAAGTCCATGCCTGATTAAAAATAGTTTGAAAAACATTCAAAATTGAAGGGATTTTATATCCTACAGCATATACTCCATTTACAGCGTATCCGCATAACCATGTTACTATATATCTATCCGAAGAAGAATTAACCCACCATGCCACATTATTAGCCATCAATGGTCTACTATATACAACCATATCCTTTTCTAGATTTCTATCATACTCGGAATAGTTTTTAAGGCTTTTCCACATTTTTAACGAGATAAATAAGTAGAAAGACTGAGCTAACGATCCAATAATGTTTGCTAAAAAATAACCATATAGCCCTAAATGAAGCGGGATGAGAAATACAATATTCAAAGACAATAAAACAGCGGAGCTAATTATTCCGCCAATTGCTACTTCTTTAATGCCTTCTATGCCTCTAGAATAATTAATCAATACAACACTCAAACTTGAAGAGACATAACTTCCAAAAATAAATATATCGTACTCTGTTACGGTGTTATACGGCAAAACTAGCCTATTCACCAGCAAAAGAATTAGCGCTATAAATATTCCTCTTACAACTTTTCTTAAGCTGATTTTAAATACATCAGAATGATTAGGGTTATCTAATGGAAATCTTAATGTTGCATCAGAAATATTACTTGTTAAAAATGGAACTAATAGCAAAATTGAAGTATGAAATAAATCATAAGTTCCATATTCAGTTGTAGAAAGGACTCGGGTATATATAGGAACCAAAAAGAATGACAAAAGTTTGGTACCAAACTGACTTATTGTAAGCAAGCCAATATTTTTTGCTAAATATTTTCCCCTACTCATCTATCTTCTCCTCAAATATTCGACTCGGATGTTGCTTTCAACAGAGATTCTTTCAAAAAGGATAATGATGCTCTTTTTGCCTTCATCAGATTGGATTCAACATCCCGATAGTTTATATTAGATAAGCACATATCGTTAAGTCCCGCTTTATCTACAATTCGCGTTTCTAAACCCACTAGTTTTAAAAACGAATAAAGACGTGTATTCTGACTAAACGAGGAATTATCTTTAAATCTTTTAAATGCGGTGAATCTTTTGTGAAAATTTACCGAAAACAAAACACCATGATAAGAGTCTGTACAAACATAAGCTGCATTGGCGAATAGACTAACAAATTCTAATGGGTCTATATCGTTTTTTATTACACATTTTGATTTATATTGTTGCTTAAACATTGGTATAATTATTACAGGCATATGAAGAATGGAACTGATTCTATTTACATAGTTCTCATATTGTTTGGCATTTCCTAAAAAATAGCACAAAATATATTGCTCATTACATTCGATCGGTATACTTCGCTTACATAATATATCCAACCATTCATTTCTAGATATTAAGAGAGTTGGATCGACTACCAAAGTTGCGTCTTTGCCACAGATGTCTTTGATTATTTTTACGCCAGAAGACTCTCTTACCGAGAGATATTTGAAACAAGAAATGTCTTTTGACATTTTCTCTTTTATTTCATTACTTTTAAAAAACGGAGTACCAATACTTGGGGCATACGCAATTATTTTGCTTTTATTCTTAACAAAAGATAAGAAGTAATTGGAATCGTAGTTTACTGGTGACCATATTTGATCGCTTCCGCATACAAATGCATCATACATACTATTCCATTTTTCCTCATCTGAGTTATCGAACAGTATTGGTGATTTTATTAATTCAGTTTCAGTAAAGCTACGAAACTTATTTATTTGTTCTGGCGATAGGTATGGTGTATTCAATAAGTAATCTATTTTTCTACGAAATCTAGCAAATAGCACTCTTATCCCTTTTTGCGATTTTAAGTTAATATTCTTAGGTGTATAGCATATTATCTCGTTTTCATAGCCAAGATTAATAATTACATGCTGTAATGCAAACGCCTGTAATGCAGTGCCATAATTAGGATAGCTATACCATGTCATTAACGCTGTTTTTTTACTTTTTAAAGTATTATCATTCATTCTTTTCTCTTTCTCTAAGTAGTTTAGATTTAATTTTACCCATTATAGCACCATAATTGCCGTTCTTGCAAAGAATAGCAAGATTCGATACTTTGACATAGAACTTGCTAATAAATACCCCACTTTTACCAGGGAGCGCTTTTTTTATCTTAGCTGCAACTTTTTTTCTATGCTTAGTTCGTTCATCAATCCAGCTTTCATGATACAAATGAATTGAATGTGTTTTATCAGATTTCCGAATTACTCCAGAATGATAATCCATTGGACAAAAGTACTCTTTGGGGTAAATGGCAAAGCCAGCAACATTTTGTATGTCATCACAAGGTGTTAAACCTTTTGAAATCAAATGATCCGAAAAACGATCTACAATATTATAATAATTGTGTAATCCATATTGATCCAAAAAAGAAGAATTCAAATAACTATCCAGTATTTCTTTCAAGAACGGCATCTTTTTTTCCGCATACATACCGATGCCGGGATTAACTCCAATCAAAGGAGCCTCTTTCTCTCTTCCCAAAAAAGGTCCTCTTTCAAGAATATCGTCAAAGCTTTTAAGAATCTTAACATCTGTATCAAAGTATAATCCACCATAATTATACAAAATGTAAATTCGAGCAAAATCACTTACAAAAGCCCATTTTTTTTGTTCATAAGCTTGCTTCGTGTATAAACAAATATTCACATTAAAATTTGATTCATCCCACCGCTTGATTTCAAAACCTGGAAAAAACTTTTTCCAGCTTTCAATACACATGCGATCTTTTTCTGGTATTTCTCCATTTCCAAACCAACAGTAGTGAATTACTTTAATCATCTTACTATCCTTTTCTTAACTGACGCATTTGTTCTTTAGCTCCAAATAACAATTTGGCATACTTTAAGCCCACACAAGGTGGCATAACATATGCTATACATCTTAGCTTATTCTTGATCGATCCTCTCTTGAATAATACTTTTTTATAATATGGCTTAATCCGTTTATATATTATAGAAAACATCTGTTTGTCATTGTTTTGACATAGATTGGGTAAATGACCACATGCTTGCATTATAATACGAGTCTGAGCTTGATCTGTAAACTGATTATATTCTCTTTTCTCGGTATTATATATTTGAATGCAGCTGTCAATCCCGTATAAATGCGCAATCGTTATTCTTGATCGAACAATACTGTTTTTTCGTTGTAAATAATAGTATATTCTTGCTGGTGTAAAAGCAACTATATGGCTTTCATTATAAATTTCGTAAATATTTAACATATCTTCGTATAGCTTTCCAACCGGAAAAAGGTGCTTGGTTATTAATTCTCTACTATACATTTTGCACCATGCATTAAGACTGCCTTTTTTACCAATCAATGCAAATTCCAGAATATCTCTTCCATTTTTGAACACTTCAACTTTTTCTGAAGATGAAACAGGCTGTGTATAATCACATGGATCGCTTTCACTTACAGAGAGATGAAGTGCACTTGATACGTCAGCATTTTTCATTACCATGGGTTTATACAATACCCTTAGATAATCTGCTGAAACATAGTCATCAGAATCCACAAAAGTAATATATTTCCCACTACTATTCATGACGCCAACGTTTCTTGCATCGGATAGCCCACCATTTTTTTTATGAATAACTCTTATATTATCATGAATTGCATCATATTTATCGCATATTAAGCCTGATTTGTCTGTTGAACCATCATCAACCAGAACAATTTCATATTCAACATCTATATCCTGAAGAAGCAAAGAGTTTATACACTTTTCTAGGTATTTCTCAACATTGTAAATCGGCACTATTATCGATATTATTCTTTCCATCAATATCCCTTTCCTTTTAATCTAAAGAAGCAATGCGTTCCACTGATGAATAAGCGCATATTACCAGGACTCTGTTTTCACATTCTTATGGATTACGCATCAGCATTAATAACTCTTTAAGACTGTTAATTCCCCATTTATATGTAAACTCCACTTTATCACGTTGCTTTGAAAAAGAAGTGTTTGTAGAAATATTACGATGATGCTCAATACTTAATAATGGCGAATATACCATCTTTATTCTGTGTTGATTACAAAGAAATGCTAATATGTTTTCTTCAAAATACATAAATGTCTTGCTATACAGCCCATCAAACTGGCTAATGTAGTCCTTGCTAAATATCATGCAACTTCCGTGAAGAACATAATTGCTATTACCTCCAACGACGCATTCTTTAGAATAATCGTTATTGTAATTCTTATTACGTTTTTTCATTTTGGCTATCACACAGTATAATCCAACCTTATTAATCGCACGAATCAAATGATACTTCATTATTTTTTTCTTTACAGTGGGTATATCCAATTTAAAACCTGATGTTGGATTTTGATGGATCCCATCCTTGACGGAGAGAATATCTGGACCAAGAACTCCATAATGTGAGTTTCTATAGACTTCTTCAATTTTTTGGGCAAAAAGACAATCTTTCACAACAGTATCATTGTTTATCAAAACTATATAATCTGCATTATTCTGTTTTGCATATTTGAAGCCAACATTATTCCCACATGCAAACCCTAGATTCGCTTGATTTAGAATAACACTAATTCTACTATGCTGTTCATATAAATCTTGAAGTTTCTTGCCGCTTCCATTAGGTGAAGCGTTATCAACAATAACGACAAAAACATCTAATACATCTTCACTCAATTTAACGATTGAATTTACGCAATTAATGGTTTCCTGAATTGCTTGATAATGTAACACAACAAAATATACTTTTTTTTTCGCTTTAGACATATTATATCTACACCTCATTAGAAAATTCTAATAACTAAATTTTTAACTATCGTTTTTTTCGCTTTGCAATTCCAAATATGCTCCCATCTTCAATGCAAACTCTTCAGGTTCAACCCTACCAAATCCTGCGCTATTCGAAAATGTGATCTCTCCAAAAACTATTTGATCATTAATAATGTAGAAATCCGTTCTTGCATGAAGGAAATCCGCCGACAGAATCTTTGCGTATTTAATCAATTGTGCCAAAGCAGCCGGTTTATCTACAGGAACTCCGCTATTTGGATATGCCATTCTATATCCCTTTATTAAATTCCAATTTAAGTCATAAATATCTTTATAGTGAGTACCGGAAGTTTCATCCCCTGAATCAACGCCTATATATCTAGGCTGACCATTAAAGCAGTACACTTTATAATCTCGCAATCTTTTAGTTCCATCATCTAGATACTTTTCAACGATAACACGAGGTTTCTCAACACCATAAAACCATTCTCCATACGCCTCTAAAAACTTGGCTTTTAACCATTTTCTGCATTTCTTTATAACATCAGCACGGTCTAATTCGTTTTTGTTTGTACATATAATATTAAAACACGATCCATGCGTCACTTTAATAACAAATTTTTGCGGTAATTCGTCAAACGGAATATCCTCTGGATTAAAACCTTCCCATAACAATTCGTTAAGAATTTCTTTACAACCTTTCCCCTCAACATATTCACGAACTGTATATTTATCACAGCATTTTGTCATTAGCGGGTTCTTATCATACAGTTTAATCCATTGGATTTTTTCATTATATGTCTTAGGTGATTTTAAATCTAGCCTGTAACCGCATTTTAATCGAAACAATAGCTTCAGCTCCGCTACAGGATTAATTCTATACAAGATATTAAATGGTGTTAATATTACACTCTTCAGTAGATTATCCATATTTCTTATCCTTCCAGAATAAACCTTTCTATGCTCTCGATAATTCTGACAGTATTGCTTTCATAGCTATTATATACTGTATTTCTCACACTCTCAATCGCTTTCCAAAGTAAATCACAATCTTGACACTCGCAAATCAAATTCGAATTTCTGAATTGACCGACAAGCTGCAGCTGATGGTCATCAACATGTTCGCCGTATTTGGCTAAACGCGGAACCGCAATAACTTTCTTTCCTTTTTTTACAGCGCCGATAATAGCGCCCGTTCCTCCATGTGTAATAACTATATCCGCTTTATCCGTCCAAACGCCAAATTCGTCTCTATTCAAGAAGTCTTTGAACTGATAGTTCAAAGGTTTATAATCGCTTGCGCCGATTTGTGCAAAAACCACATCGGTAATTTTCCCTGATGCAATTTGCTCATCCACAGCTTTTAGAAGTCTATTAAACTGAAATTTTTGAGATCCAAGCGTAATAAAAATCATGTTAGACTCCTTCTTAATATATTCCTCCAAGATAGATAGCCTGGGGATATATTTCTTTCATCTGTGGCCACTGAACATAGAATTGGTCGGCAAACTTATACATCAACTTCCCCGTGACAGTCGGCGATGTTACTTTTGCAAATGATTCAATATATATAAGCTTACCTCTAAAAAGCTTAACTAGAAGGCATATTGGAATCATCGCAAGTACCCCAGTTGTAATGACTACATCCGGACGTTCTTTTATAAAGATGTAGAGAGATTTAAATGCATTTACTAGCATCTCAAATGGGAATAGAAATTCTTTTCTGTTGACCTGTCGAAGAAAATACATCTTTTCATTTTTTACTTCTGCCTTGTATGTGGTCTTCTCCGTTATGAGAAAACTATCATACTTCTCCATCAAACTCTTTAACATAAGAATCTGCTCAAAGTGACCACCAGATGAAGCAGCAAAGCACAGTTTTTTCTTTCCTTTCGACACTTTAATCTCTCCTAAATAAATCTCTCGTATAGACCTTATCTTGCACGTCGTCAAGTACACTATCATAACGATTCGCAATGATAGCCTGTGAGCGTTTCTTAAACTCTTCTAGATTATTGACAATCTCAGAACCGTAGAAAGAACCTCCATTTTCAAGCGTCGGCTCATAAATGATTACCGTAGCGCCCTTAGCCTTGATACGTTTCATAACGCCCTGGATACTACTCTGGCGGAAGTTATCTGAATTGCTCTTCATAGTGAGTCTGTATACACCGATAACAACCTGCTTCTCTCCAACGTAGCCACCACTGTAACTATTTCCACCAGCGATCTGAAGAACTCTATCAGCAATGAAGTCTTTTCTTGTTCTATTACTTTCAACGATCGCTCTGATGAGCTCCTGCGGCACATCGGCGTAGTTAGCAAGCAACTGTTTAGTATCCTTTGGCAGACAATAACCGCCATAACCAAAGGAAGGATTATTGTAATGGCTGCCGATTCTCGGATCAAGGCAAACACCATTGATTATTGCCTGTGTGTCCAAACCTTTCATTTCAGCGTAAGTATCAAGCTCATTGAAGTAGCTGACTCTGAGCGCCAGATATGTATTGGCAAAGAGCTTAACAGCCTCTGCCTCAGTGAAACCCATAAAAAGTGTATCGATATTCTCTTTCTCAGCACCCTCTTGCAGAAGTTTAGCAAATATTTCAGCAGTTTCACTGCTCTTATCATCACAGCCAACGATAATACGGCTCGGATAGAGATTATCATACAGAGCCTTTGACTCGCGAAGGAACTCAGGGCTGAATATAATCCTATCAGTATCAAACTTCTTTCGTACACTTTCTGTATAGCCAACTGGAATGGTACTCTTAATAATCATCATTGCTTCCGGATTACTCTCCATTATAAGACGAATAACTGCTTCAACCGCAGAAGTATCAAAGAAATTCTTCTGAGAGTCATAGTTAGTGGGAGCGGCTATAATGACAATATCAGCGTCTGCATAAGCTGCCGCACCATCTGTAGTAGCGGTGAGGTTCAGTTCTCTTTCAGCAAGATATTTCTCAATATAATCATCCTGAATAGGAGACTTCTTTTCATTAATAAGTGTAACCTTTTCCGGTACAATATCCACAGCTGTTACCTGATGATGCTGTGCTAAAAGTACAGCGAGGGATAAGCCAACATAACCTGTTCCCGCAACAGCAATTCGTAAATCCTTAAAATCTCTCATTCAAGACAATCCCTTCATTACTATACTTCTAAAACATAGATAAAAACTCATTTTTCATCCGTTTCAAACCTATTTTCACATATTGACAGAACCCTGTCTGCCATTCTGTAAAAGTGCATAGCACTTTAAATACATTATAAAATACACTCCAACATCACAGGAATTCAGCACATTATCCTTGATATTCCGCTATTAAAAAGCCTTTTCACAAAATGCAGCCTTCTTTGAGTTACCCGAAAAAATGCTCTGCTGATATGCTCATATAGCATTTCCGTGCGGCAACTTTTTAAGAATGGTAAATACTTCTCCAAGCCAAACAAATATATTACAAAAAAATCTGCCCCCAGTCATACCTGTTTTTATCTGAATGCGCATCATAAAAAACTTCATTCAGCAATAACAAGATAAACACCTTTAAGGGCAGACATTATACTTCTTTACAATAAACTATCATCGCAAAAGCATATTTCTCGTTCTTTCCGTTTATGACACATGAGATCGTTAACAGAATAATTTTCAAATCAACGATAACAGAACGTTCTGTAATATACTTGCGATCTAATTCAATCTGCTTAGATAAAGGTAAACTGTTTTTGCCGCCGATCTGCCAGTAGCACGAAAGTCCCAGCTTAACCAGAAGCCTGTCATTCGGAAGACGTCTTTATTCTTCACGAATAAACGGAAGAGGTTCGATAACTGACATATCCAATTTCAGGAAATTTATCACTTGCGACAGTTCATCAATAGAGGTTGCACTTTATTATCATGCCGACGTGTGCGGCTATAGAATCATGGTCCATTTTAAAGTTAGTCCCTTTATCCCGATTTTTCTTTATCAGAAAAAATTTTATTGTCTCTGCGTTCAGCATCACTGATCTGAACTTTGTTCTCATCATAGTCAACATATGTTAAACCCATGATAAGTCCCCCCTTATTATGAATAAAATAAATCAATATTTTGTAATAGTGTATATCAGTTCATAAAAAAGAACTGATATACACCCAAATACACTTAAAGCATATATCTGTTCAGATACCATCTAAAAGTTCAATAGCCCCCTGTTTAGCAATCTTTTTTCAGCAAATCACAGTTAAGTTTGCGGTAATCAAGGTTATGCGCATCGTTTCAGAAAGTAAATTTCTTCTCATCAGCAATTATGCAATTTACAAGCTTTTCTTCCACCTCAAAAGGCCTCATTATTTATCTGCTTTTTAGCCTTAGTCGAGAGGATAAATTCAAGCTTGTCCTTGCTGAAGTATTCAAGGGTCACCATTATACATTTACCAGCCCATATGAATAAGGTACATTGTTCTGAAGAACTACCCTTTGGAAATACCAACGCAGCTTTGAACGTACATGAAGATATAAGAAGTGTATCCCAAAGGCCAAGCCAATTTTGAAAGCCAAAAAACTACCAGCCCACTGATCAGCATAACAGCTATCAGCTGCCGGTACTTCCTTAAACAAGAATATAATGTCCTTTATTGAACATACTTCTTAAATCTTCATTATGATATCATAATAATATACTTCCCTAAACAATATTAAGTCCTGTAATTTACTAATATTATGACAAGAGTTTATATTTTTAGTAAATATTAGACTTGTTTATACTAGCTGTAAAGTTCATACATTTTTCATATAATGTTTATATGGGAAGAATTTATTTAATTATAGCATATAATCTCCTTAATTACAAGAATTAAAAGAAAATTTTGTCGAACATTAATAAAATATTTTTGGTAATGATACGTTTTTGAACCTTTTCGATAATTTTGTCATATACCAGTATTTTGATTTGTATATGTGTCAAAACAATATACTGGTTGTAGAATACAATTTATGTTTTAATCGTCTGTTTTTTATTATAATAATTCGATATATATTATTCCCGTTCTCGTTGCTGAAAAAAACATTTAAACTTAATTTTAGTTTTTCGCAAAAGCTATGAAATAATCACACTCCACTTCAAAGTTGCCACCCCGTAATACAGCCATTTTAACATTTTAGCAAAATCACTGAAAGTACTTTGACTTTTCAATTTTCCTCGCCTTCGCCAACTCAATATACGTATTTTTAAAGTAAAAAACCGCATAAAAAAGCCGCAGATACGTTAAACAGCGTATTTACGGCTTTTCTGTTTTCTCAGATATATGCACTTTTGTTCAGAAAGGGGTACAAAATCAGAATCCCTGACGCTTTTTTCTCATTAGAAAAACGAGCTCCTCCAGCAAGCCCGAATATTTCTCAACGCTTGCATACTACAAAAGTGCATACATTTACAGATATCAGTTTTGTTATTTCAGAGAATTCAACTTCTTTTGCAGCTCGATCATATGATTACGGCAGGCGGTAATCTCCCCCGTATACTTGTTGAACCACTCAACGTCTGTCTCGTCAGGCTGTTCCTGAAGAAGTATCGCCTGCACCAGCGCAGACTGTGAACGTGAACGCTTTCTTTCTATCTCCCTGATGGTACTCATGCAGAGCTTTATTTCTTTTTTAAGACGGCTTTTTTCACTCATGCTGCATCCTCCTCTGAATTATTTACCCATTTTATCGACCGAACCAACCAGTTCATTTACTTCGCTGTATCCCTTATCCAGTCCGTCGCGAACATCACTCAAAGCTTTTTTCATCTCATCGAGCTTACCTTTCATCTGTTCAGGATACTTCATAACACAGGCATTCAGCTCATTTATCGCTATTTTTTTTTCGTCGTCGATACCATTGATAAGGAACGCGAAGGAACTCACGCTGCCCATATTGTTCACTATACGCATATATCTCAGAGGATAGTCGCCACCGCCATTGGTGTACGAATCTATATCCTCGATAACATGGTCGATATTGGTAATATACTGTATCCTGTACGTTTCCTGAACACGTTTTGTCTCGTCGATATACAGTGCGATGAACACGACAAGCGCGATCAGCGTCAGCAAAAAGAGTACGATAGCTCTAATCATTCTCCTTTTCATCAATATCTCTTGATTCACTCGTGTTCACCTCTTTTTCGGGCTCATAGCCTTCTGCTTCAAGCCTTAGCTTTTCCCTTTCTATTGCTTCACGCACGGCTTTTTCATGTTTTTTCTCAATCTCCTGCCTGCGTTCCTCCACAGCCTTCTGACCTATCTTCAGTACTGTTCTTGCTTCATATATTGAAATGACTGTCATGGTAATGACTACGATAAGCAGCAGTATCTTTTTCATATTCACAAATGAATTGACCCATATGAAGAATCTTGACTTGTGAGTATATTTTCCGACAATACTTTCAGGTCGGACATTCACGCTGTCAGAAACAAGGTTAGCATCGCCCTTTGTAACAAAACATCCGTCGTCATTTCTGCCGACTATCCTGTGCGTTACAAGCATACCCTTTATATCGCTCTGATCTGAGTAGAAAGATATTATATCGCCCTCTTTCAGATCATCGGTATTGGTCTTTTCGATGATTATATAATCACCCACCTGCAATGACGGCTCCATGCTTCCCGTAACAACTCTCAGTATGCTTTTTCCGAAAACATTTACAGCTTTTCCGTTTGCAGAGCAAACCATAACATATATGATAAATCCAAGTACAACTACCGTTACACACGAAATAATGATATTCGGCAGCTTAGACCTATTTTCTGCCTGCACCTCAGTCTCATTGACTGACTTTGCAGCTATCTCTGCGCTTTCATTGATACTCTGAGCAAATTCCTGCTTTTCTCTCTTGAAGTTTTCTATAGCACGAACCAGCTTTTCAACAAAATTAACATGGTATTCTCTGTAAAGACGTTTCATTTCCATGTTGATCTCACGCTGCTCTTCAGGAGTTCTCACAGGCGGAGTATAAGTAGGACGCGGTTTATTTTTCTGTTCAATGCGTTTTTGGCGCTTGTATTTCATATTGCTGATAAAGCGTATAAGATCGTACTTTGCAGAGTGTCCATACTTTTTGTAATAGACCTCCATCTCGTCTCTCTTTTGCTTTTCCAGCTCTTTTTGCTTTGACTTTTCAGCCTTATCGGCAGCGAGCTGTTTATACATCGGATTATCCGTATCAGCAGGAACAATACCGAATACAACTGCCAATAAATGTCTGATAAGTCTTACGATAACATATATCGGATTCCACGAATATTCGCGGTATATCTCCCTGAAAGGCTTAGACTCTATGCGATTTCTCTCAGCTTTGAGGCGCTGAGCGCGTTCAGTCTCAAATCTTTCCTTTTCACGTTTCTGCTGTTCAAGCTTCTTGCGTGCAGCCACTGCTCTCGGATCTTCAAAGACATTTTCGTCAGCATTCTCATTCTCTGACATTTCGACCTTGATCTCTTCGACTTCTTCCTCAGTGACTTCGTTATAAGCCTGTTTTTCCAGCTCTTTCTCATCAGGCTCGTTCTTGCGGAGTGTCTCCTTATCGATTCCCTCAGCCTCGCCAAGTTCGGCACGAGCCATCTCCTTATTCTGTTTTATGCGCTCGCGCTCTGCCGCGATTCGTTCTTCTTCCTCGCGTTTGCGGCGGGCTTCCTCTTCACGCTTACGTATCTCTGCGACACGGGCAAGACGTTCAGCTTCAAGGCGTTCTCGTTCGCGTTCCTCTTCTTCCTGCTCTGCACGTTTCTTTGCAAGCATTTCCTGAACGCGCCTTTCCTCTTCTTCCTTTGCTTCCTTGATGCGTCTTAGTTCTTCTCGTCTCTGTTCCTCGATGCGCTGTTGTTCTTTCAGGCGTTCTTCTTCCTCCTGACGGCGCTTTTCGTCCTCCTGCCGCTTTCTTTCGAGCTCCTCGATATAATTCGTTTCGATATTGATTACCTGCGTTATCTGATCGAACATCTGATTGATATTCTTCGGCAATCTCTTTTCGATCTTGAATTCAGAGTCAGAGCCGATATATCCTGCAACAGCATCTGAGGTTACTCCATAATCAGAAGCAAGCTCCTTGTCAAACTTTTTCAGGAATTTCGGTGCAATGGTCTTTGAGGTCTGAGTTCTCAGCTTTTTAAGCTTATCCTCGCTGTCCTTATTCATGTACGAACGGAACAGCAAAAAATTAAGCACGATAAGCTTATAAAAATCAGTTACAAATTCCTTCTGCGGCACCATAGCCGTATTCTCAACATTTATCTCATAGCCTACCTTGTCATAGCTCTCGATATACTGCCAGAGCGTAAGGCAGGCTTTAAGATCGACATTTTTCATAATGGCATTGGTACGCATTACAGGCGGACGAATATATGTATTTCCAAGAGTCCTGCAAAGTTCTGAGCCTTTATAGCCCTCGATAGCATTTTTCAGCTTATCGACTCTCTGCCATATTGTATAACCGTTTTCGTCGTATCTGTCAAGGCTGTCAACAGTCTCGATCTTCATATTGATCTTCATTTTGCCGCCTGCACCATCGTCAAGAAGCGTATCGTAACCCAATGAGAAAACTTCCTCGTCCTTCGAGACCTGCGCAAGCTTTTCATATCTTCTGTTGATGAAGATATACAGTCTGTCTATCAGAGTATTCACAAATTTATTCTCATAGGTCATGAGGCTTTCTTCCTTATGCACATTGAGAAGCTTTGAAGGCGTTATCTTGCCTGTTTTCTTATCGATGCTCTGTATAAGGTCTGTATGCTGTGCAAGGTGCCTTACAGATTCAATGGTTGTCTTTCTCGACAGCGCTATCGGGACTATCTCCTCCACGTCCTCTATGGTACGGCGCGGATTTCTGAGGAAATTGTCCAGATGAACTATTCCGTTTTCGATAGCCTCTACCCACGAAACATCTATTGCTTTCTCCATTATTTTCTTGTTGAAAGCAAAGGTGCTCCTGCTTGAATTCAGAAGAGAATCAAGTGCGCTGTATACCTCATCGCCGCCGATCAATTCAGCAAATTCTTCAAATTCACGATACCAGTTGCTATTTATGCCATCCACTTGTTCTCACCTGCTCTTTTCCGAATCAGAACAGCTTCTGAAGTCTTTCGAGATAAGCTATAGATTCGTTCATTTTATTTTTGCCGAACAACTTGTTCATATATGCACAGAGTTCACGAAGTTCTTCTCTGAGCATAGCAAGGTTGAGCGACTCAAATTTTCTGAATATTTTTGTTGCAAGAATGTAATCGATGCCTTCCAGCTCATCACCGCCGCAGGCTACGAATACAGGCACAAACAGGTTCATCTGCTTGAGTATACGGTTACCGAAAGCAACTCTGAGCTTTTCTATTACCCAGAGGTCAAGCTGCTGTATCTTTTTGAGATTTTCCTGAGATATAGGATAGAGGTCGAATGCCTCTTTGAACAGCTTGTCCAGATGATCAAAGCCCAGATGCATAGGCGGAGTATCAGGTGCATCAAATGCAACGCCCTTTGAATCAAGGTTGATAGGCTGCGCACGGTCGTAGACCTTATCCGAGATCGCAAATGTTGAATCATCGTTGTTCGCAGTACCTATGTACCATATATTCTGCGGAATGACTATCTTGCCCTTATCGAGCTTAACAGGGTCGGTGCTCCATGCGTTAGGGACGATATCCAGTGCCCATTCGTCTGCATTAGGCATTTCAAGAATGGAGAGCATCTCAGCGAAGTAATATTCGACACGGGCAATATTCATCTCATCGAGAAGTATGAGGTTTATATCATTATTGTAACCCGATGAGTATATTCTCTTGAGAACTTCCGTTTCGTTGAAGTTCTTCGTGAATTCGTTGAAGTATCCGAAAAGCTCGGTCCTGTCACGCCATGAAGGCTGTACAGAAGCGATAGTGGTATCAACTTGCAGGAATTTACCGAAAGAATACGGGAGAGAAGTTTTACCTGTACCTGAGATACCTTGCAGGATAAGGAGCTTTGTAGAAGCCATACCTGCCATAAAAAGTCTTATTACCTTAGGCTCGTAGTAAAGGTGCATTCTCGAACAAGCAAAATTCCTGAAATTGTCGCAGATGCCCGCAAGGTCGATATTATTATCATAATCGGGCGGAGTGTAATTCTTGTAAAATTCGTCCACTTCGATGAGCTTTGAGAATCTGTGCTCAGTTGTCTGAATGACACCGCTCTCAACAACAGCAGTTTCTCCGCTGCTGCCGCCCTCTGCGGTCTCGCCGACTGTGCCTGTATTTGCGAAGGAAAGGGCTGCTGCGCCTGTCGGAAGCCCCATCTGCGAGACTTTCATCGCCATGATCTCGTCCTTCTCCTTAGCCATTTTCATGACCTTGCGCTGTAGTTCGGCGATCTCCTCGAGAAGGTCCTCATTGCTTACAAGAGAGTGGCGGAAACGGATATATTTTCTTACAGCAAGAATTATCATAAGTGCAATAAGTACGTATATTGCCAACACAACGATTATCGCAATGATCGTGAGCACCCACCCGAGCGCTCCGAATCCGGACGAATGCTCCTTGAATATGCTTATGTAATTTTTTATATTGAATATCTGTTTGATACCATTTCCGAAACCTCGCACTATCTCTCCGTATCCTTTGAGCATTTCGGAGATAAATGCAAAAAACCATTTTAGAAATTCATTCATATATAAGCTCCCAAAGCAATTGCTTTAGCTCAGCTTTACGCCTTTCATTCGGCAGTTTTAATTGCCTTTCCAACTATTTTGACAGCATCAGCGGCAGTTCCCTCGCTTTTTTCCTCGGCTGTTTCCGCAGCTGTCTCAGCGCCTTCCGCTGCCTTTTCCTCGACTGCTTCCGCAGCTGTCTCAGCGACTTCTGCTGCTTTTTCTTCGACTGTTTCCGCAGCTGTCTCAGCGACTTCCGCTGCCTTTTCCTCGACTGTTTCCACAGCTGTCTCAGCGACTTCCGCTGCCTTTTCTTCGACCGCTTCCGCAGCTGTCTCAGCGACTTCCGCTGCCTTCTGAGTCACCTGTTCAGTGGCTTTTTCCTCATTTTTTACAGGCGAATCGCCTCGGCTTGCAAGGTATTCCTCGATAGCACGGCGCTTGATCTCTTCCTCATCGAGCTGCTCAACAGCTTCGGGTTTCTTAGCTTCAATAAGAACAACGATGAACTTATACAGTTCAAACAGGAAAAACAATGCCATAGGGATAATTATACAAATAAAGAAGCCTTTTTTTGTACGCAAAAAGCTCATTATCTTACCAAATCCGCCTATCTTCTTATCAGTCCATTTACCGATAACATCGCTTGCACTTACAGGTGTTGTATCGTCGATGCTGTTGTTATCGCCTCGTGTGATAAAGCTCCTTGCTCCGTTTTCATCAGTCACACCAACGATTCTATGGGTATTCTTTGCTCTCTTGCCATTGATGACTGTCCAGAACGTGATAACATCATTCTCTTTCAGCGAGTTTATATCATCAACTTCCTTACATATGATAAGATCGTCCTTTACGAATGTCGGCTTCATAGAGTCTGATTCAACAGTCATAGGTATATATCCGAATAAATTAGCAACGCCGTTGTTATTACCTGATGAGAATACGATTATCGTTATCAATAAAGCAAATATAAGTACGATCCATACAAATATATTCACAACTGTTCTAAGAACCTTTTTCATAAATATTACTCCTTTATTTTATGTTGATTCAACAACTTTGAAGTTCATACTGATCTTCAATGTTCCGCCTATTATATCATCTATGCAATCGGGATCGTTTCCCTCAAGCCATACAACTACTGTATATTTATCCTTATTATCAGCCGCAAAGCCTTCTGTCGATGTCCTCATGACGATATTCGACGACAGGAATTCCTCATCACAGTCGCTTTCTTTTCCTTTTCCGCTGGACTTCGTCTTTCCGTAGATCTTCTTCTCACCATTTTTGTAAACTGCTATACGGATCGCTTCGTCCACGCCTTTCGTCACATTGTCAAGAACCATTTCACCATTATATGTAACTGTATCATCTCCGGAATTTATCAGATAAAACGTGTAGGCAATGTAGTTATTTCCGTTATGGCAGCCATTCACCTTATCAAGATTATCCGGAAGATCCTTTCCGCTGATATTCGTCATATCGTAAACTATATCAGCATTCAGTACGGCATTTGCTGTTGCGTAATCGGGTGTCTCAGATAATGCAAGCCCCTGATGTACCATGTCGTATTTGCTTACCTTTACCGTAAAGCTTCCGAATTTATCGTAGAAATAGGATATTGCATAAGCGATAGCGACTAAAAGAACAAGCAATCCCACCAGCAATGCCAGTACTCTCATTACAACTGAGTGACGTTTTACTTCTTTTGCGGTTCTTCTGAGTTCAAGGACATTTATCTTCTTATCATCCACAGTGAACTCTCCTATCATTAATTATTATTTTATTCGAGCGGAAAACAAATGTATCAATCTTCCTTTCTGCTTTTAACATTTTTTTCTGCCACATAATTACCTGAAAGGTTTCCTGCACAGTATGAACATTCAAATTCGTAAACTCTTTCCGCCTGATGGCTGTTAAAAACTCCATCGGTTATAGGCTCAGAACCGATATCGTTTACGAAAGATATGATAGATTTGACCGCATTATCAGATCGTTCATCCTTTCCGATATAATTTGCTACCTCGGGGCTGAACATAACGTAATCAACCGCGAAATTAGAAAGTCTCATCATCGGGCAATAATTTCCGCCGAAGTTCGTAAGCATAAAATGAAAGCCAAGATTTCGCATAGTCACGATATTTGCGGGTATTTGTTCTTCTGTTTCGGCAAGAAGATTATCTCCGAGTTCAAAACAGATACGGCTCGTCGGGACCTCTCTTTTCAGGCACACATCCGTCACGATCTTCGGGGCGCGTTTCTCCTTCAGGAATCGCACAGGCATATACACCGAGACCCAGCCGTAATTGATCTCACGCTCAGTAAACGATATGCAAGCTTCAAGCCCCTGTATCAGTTCAAGCTGAAATAGCTTGACAGCCTGACTTGACATCTCACATACATCTCTGAATGTTTCAGGCATGAGTACACCAATGTCAGGAGCGTTCAGCCGCGTCTGGGACTGGTAGAATGCTGTGTTGCCGCTTGCTATCTCCCTTATCGGACGATAGAACATCTCGACTGCTCTAAGACCGTCAACTGTTGTTCTGGTCTCTTTCTCAGCCATTTTCAGCCCTCCTCTCAGATGCAAATATATAATTTTTATATTTGTCTTATTATACCACATTTATTGCTAAATGTCAACAAATCATCTATTAAATATCTAAAAATCGACGTTTTTTAAGAAAAATCAGTTATAATATGAACTATTTATTAACAAATATTAAAATAACCTGCTTAACATCTTAAACAAGTTTTTTATCAATAGTTAACTTCAAAAAACTTTGATATCATGAATCGTTGAGCGGGCATAAAAAAGACACGGCTCTCGTATTTGAGAACCGTGTCCTTAGTTTAGAATGGTTTCTGTATTCAGTTGTCAGCTTGCTTTAGGGATCAGTGTTGGGAAGACCTTAGCATTGGTGTAAACCACATAATCACTGATGCCGCTGTTTTCAACAGCCTTTACCTGATCATTATTATCGGTGTAGACCAGTTCCGTTCTTAGCGTTACCATATAGTTTGCGTAATCATGGAAGTTTCCACCTGTCTTAGCACCAAGAGCAATACCGATACTGTAGATATTGTCCTCAACATCACATTGACTGGTCGGGATATCCACAACAAGTGATGAAGCATTTTCGTCTATGTGGTGTGTTACTCCGTTGCCTGCACCATAGTTTCCCGATGTGATCAGGACTTCATCATCAAGATAGTTTAAAAGATTTAATATTTGTGAATACTCTACACTCGTTACAGTACCATTTTCAGAATTATCGGTCTTTTTACTTAACGAGATCGTCAGTCTCAGTCTCTCTGCCTTTGCAAGATCTGTTTCGGAAATAGCCGATACGTTGTACTTAGCTTCCGTATTGATCAGCATATATTCTTGCTGGTAGCAATCGGGAGTATATCCGTTTATACCCATCCTTGATTGGTTCTGACTCATCTTACCGATCTTGTCATACTCATCAAGTTCTGATACAGCAGTGTAATCAAGTTTTGCTGAGTTTACTGCTTCTCTGTAATAGTAGTGACCGTCTGCTGCAAAAGGAGCAGTCATACTTGTATAGGCTAATCTGCTTTCATCATATGCAAGATTTGATGTTGCCGAAACATTTACACCAATTGTGCTCTCTGAGCTTTTTTCAGGGAATTCAGCATCGAGTTTGCTTTCATCAAAATTCATTTCGATATACGAATATATCTCCAATGGTTGATCATTTCGGGAAGCAGCTATAAGATCACTCATGATCTCAGCGGTCTCAATATTCAGATAATTAGCCTGAAGGTCTTTACGACGCACTGACGAACTGTATTCATCCGCCTCCGAACCTATACTGTAGGTTGCTTTGATCCTGTTCGTATCTTCGCTGTCTCCAAGGCCAATGATATCATTAAATACTCCCGCCTCCGTGTATCTGTTCAATGTAAGGTCAAATGAATGATACAAACTTACGGCGCTAAGATGCGATCTTGCGTTAACATTGTTGATGGTTATTGACGTAGAAGCCGTTACAAATATTTTCTTATTTGAGGCATTAACCTGCTGATCTTCAGGTAAAACGGTCATACGGTTGATCATGTCCTGTGTGTAAAGGTCTGCAACAAGAACATTATACGAATTATTGTGGTTGACCTTAGCATTCTTTAGCCCCATCAACTCTGTCGGACCTGTGATCGAATAATAGTACAGTTCATTATTATAGTTTGCTTCTTTAGGAACATACATACTGATGTAGTAATCTTCATTAACGTTACTGCTTATAGTAAGGTTACTGTCTCCGTTTCCCTCAGCAGTGTATTTGTAATAATGAACTTTATTGCTGTCATCTACCCTGTAAACATCGTACTCAGTATTTGGCGTTGTCTCTACAAGCGCAGTAACATCATTGTATGACCCATTATTGCTGCTGTTCGGTGTATACTCAATGTATCTTGCTATGACAGCATTCAGATCTTGCACCTCAAAATAATTATTTGTTCCCTGTTTGAATTTTTCGAGGTCTATTATCCACCCCTGTTTGCCGGAGGGATTATAAGTATCAAAGTCTTGCGCATAAGCGTAATACTCCTTGTCGCCGTTTCCATTCGGGTCGATCAGCACCATAAATGTACCGTTTGGCAATCTCTCCTCGGTGTCACCGCCTGCAGACTGAGTAGCAAAATTCACATATTTATCGTGATTCCAATCCACTTTTCCTCTTTGGAGTAAAGCATTGAGGTCACCAGCATTATAGGTGAATCGAATGTACTGCGTCACCCATGTTTCAAGGCTGTCGATGTGCGTTCCTGTAGCACTCATCAATGAAGAATAATCTGTTGAAGGAGTACTGCCAGTATACGAAACCGAAGATGATCCGGTCTTAACTGCCACAGAGAAGCCAACCTCCATCTGCTTGATGGTATAAACCGGCACATACAGATGATAAGCGATTTTTTCGCTGTTCGTACCCGCTGTCAGCGGATCTTTGAACTGTACATCGACAAGAGTGAAAGTATTTGCGTTATTGGAGTCAGCATAATCACCGTTCAGTGCAAACTTCTGTCCTGCCACATTAGTTGTGGTAAGACCATGTGCTGTCGCCGACTTGTCAATGACAAACTTTCCGTTTTCATATTTGCAGGTCTGAATGTCGATATCAAAATAATCACTGCTTTTCGTGTAATCTGTTGAGGTGTTTGTCACAAGCTGAATATAGCGGTTAATTAGATTTGTAGTCTCCTCATTAGTATGATTTGCTATAACAATAACTGCAAAATCATCATTTTCTGTCATACCTTCCGGCATTGTTTCCTTTTCCATCTTATAGGTCGAGATGCGGTCGCCGTCTGCACCGGGGTCAGCTTTAAGATAATCATTGATCTTTTTATTATTGAAGATCACTTCATCACCAAAATCACCAAACGTTGTATAGCGCCTTGTGTTTGACGAATCAGACAGATCTGCATAAATCTTGGCAGCCATTGTCTTATCGCCTGTTTTGCCGCTGTATCCGCTGATTGACTCACCATAAAGAACCGCACCATCGCCCGAAATTATCTCACCTGTACCCATTGAGGATTGCGGGTTGATGTTGACGTAAGGATATCTTGGCATATCAACAGTCGTGCCCTTGTTTAGTCCGGAAACGCCCGGATTTGTCGATAGCTTATTCTCATCGTAGGCTGAGAAAACGAAAGAGGCGTTGGTAAAGTCATCTCTGTTTCCAACGTTCTTTGTAAAGCCGTTGCCGTAAATCGTCATACCCGTAAATTGAATTGACGTTGTAGTATCGCTAGTATCTACATAACCTATCCATGCCCCCATTTTGTCACCCGCACCAGTCGTTATTGTATCAAGTTTAATATTGTATCCCAACAGTTGATTGGCACTTTTTTTCACTATCTGACCAATAATACCACCTGCATAATTACCATTTGCTCCGATAGTACAGTTTTCAATTGAACTATCATGCAAATAACAGGTAACACTTTCTTTAACAGAACTTGCATATCCTATAAAACCGCCAACATAGCTGGTTTTAGAAGTTAGCGCCGTAATATCATAGTTAGAAATTGTACAATCCTTTATCAATACATTATGTGTTACCTTATTATTCTCTTTATTAGTATAAGGATAAAGTCTACCTATAAATCCGCCTGCATAACCTTCTGCATCCAGGTTGTTGCCAACTATAGTATTATGTGACGAAGATAATCCTATCACTTTGCAATTATCGAAAGTTAATGAATAAGTCGTCCAGTTGCTGTCCCACTTTCCGCCATAGAAACCACCAACAAAATTACCATTGAGATTGATTCTTTCTACGGTACAATTTTTAAAAACTGCGACACCTGATGTTCCGCCTGAAGCTTTTGACTGCATTGCACCAACAAATCCGCCAACAAATTTAATGTTATTATTCCCAATAGTAACATTTTTCCCTTCCGAAGGCATAACCTTTATGTCATAAACCTTACAACCATTACCTGCAAATCCTACAAGTCCTCCTGCGGAGGTATAATAGTTTAATGATTCATTGGCAAATTTGAATGAATTAATTTTAACATAGGAGTAATCATTCAAATTATTATTATTATCCATTGCGGATGTACCATAAATATATACGGCTCCTTCTTGAATTTTCCCAACAAAGCAACCAATACCATTTCTTGCTTTAGCGGGTGATTCAATATTTCTTGCTGATGTCATTTCTACAGAAATATTGTTTGCATTACACTGTTTAATTGTGAAATAATTAGTTTCATTGCTCAACCCAGAAAAGCCGATAATCCCACCTACAAAATCTGCACCACTAACCGTAAGATCATTTAGATTAATGAATGAGAACTCACCAGTAACACCATCTCTTATCCAACCACACACTCCACCTGAAGAAAGCCATAATACTCTAGATCCAGAGGCAGTAGTATTAACAAAATTTCGTTCCTGATTGGATGTGGCATAAGTATTATTATAAATCTCCGTATTTACTGACCCAGTAAGTGTAAAGCCTGTTATCTTCGTTTTTAAAATAATACTGTCAAAGAGTCCAACACCATGATTCTGAGGTGGTTTATTGTTAGCAGTATTTCCTGTAATTGTTATTCCATTATTTGTTGCATCATCGAGATTTTGATTTACGCCATAATGAAGCGTATCAAAATAATTATCCGTTTCAAACTTATTCAAATAAATATCTTGATCTATAGTACAAACATCGCCATTAAAAATGTCAACCTTCATACTATACTTATTATTCTTTACAGTTGTTTCATAGTCATAGAAGCCAACTGTGCCCAGCCCTCTGAAACTATCAGGAAGCTGATATGTATAGCTATCAACATTATAAGTAGTTTTTCCCGTTAGATTGATGTCATAGTAACCTATTGTGCTTGTTACACAGCGTGCATTATGATTTGAACAATAACGGTCAACAATATACGGAACAGCCGTATTTGCCGCAGTATCCTCACTTGAAAGCGCATTATAATCGCTTACCTGTGTTTTATCTGTCTCGGAAATTCCCACATCGGTATAATCCGCATTATGGCTCATACCATAAACAGTGTCTACGCTGTTTATTTTGTTTGTTCCATATGACAGCGAATTCATATAATTACCATCAGCAGTCTGCGCCGTGCCACTTGTTGACTGCGTGATAAGCGACAGTATGAACATAGCCTGTGCGTTCGGCACGTTGATAGTGCCGTCGGCATTTGTACTTGCAGGCGGTGTCACATCGAGTTTATTGTTATCATCTGCGTTCAACGTCGGGTCAATATCCGCAATTGAATAATGCTTTGTGCCGTTTTTCAGAGTATGCTGATTGCCGCTTCTAACCGAGGTCCTGTCTTCAGCGTGATAGTGACCGTCCTCGGTCACAGAGAACTGATGAAATTTTGCTCCGGCAGCATTCAGAGCATTGCCGCCTGTTTCATTGACAGCATAACCGTTGATGACACGACCTACTATCGGGTTGACATAGATAGCCGCCCAGTCTTCCTGCTTGTCATTATCAGCAAGATTTTCGATTTTGCCGGTATAAACAACATTCAGCCCTGTGCTTGATACAGTGGTCTTTCGTGCGTCCATATTCTTGAAGATCAGTCCGCCGAACACGACCACGCCAACATAGCCGCCGACAGGCACAATTGTACCGTTGTTGCCTGTGAGAGTGACCTTTTTGCCGCTTGCAAATGTCACATAGCTGTTGTCGATGATGTTGTCGCCGCCCATGATTTCGCCGATAATGCCACCGTAATATTTGCACTGTGAAGCATAACCAAAGTAAGCATTGTTATATCCGTTAGTGCCCTGATCCAAAGAAATATCAGAGCCTACCTCTATATTGATATCCTTGACGACACAGCCATTGGAAACATTGATAAAAGGCTTGCCGCTGTTATTGGTGATAGTGTATTTAGGAGAATCGTCCTGATTCTTTTCGCCTACGATTATACCACGGAAAGCATAATTTGCTCCCGTACCGCCCAAGCCAACATAGGTATTGTCAAGTGTGACATTAGCATTTATCACATAATAAGCATTAGCAAGATAATATTTTACGTTGTCAAGCGACCAGCTTGATGTACCGCTAACTGTCGATACATAGCCCGTACCGTTGGTTTCAGCCTTATACTCAGCATGAAAACCCGTTCCGCTCTTGTCAGTACACCAACGTGCGCCTGTTGTATTCTTTGTAAGAGAGTTATAATCACTTGCAGTTTTAGGCAGATTGAGAGTGCCCATGGCAGTATTTCTACCGTTAGTCTGCAACAAAGCAGCAAGCGCTTTCAACTGATTGCTGTCGGTGATAATGTAAGGGTCGTTATAAGTACCGCAACCGGTAGTTAAACCCTCTACCATAACATTGACTTTAAGCTCACGCGAGAACTGTCCGTTAGTCTGTGCAGCATTATATGCAGCAGCTACATATTTCAGAAATCCTGTGGAAAAGTTATATGCTTCACTTGCGTTTGAACGTGGGTTTGTAAAGTTTCTGACATCACCGTAGTACTTCTTTTGCAGATTAGCATTCTCAACAGAGTCTGAAACTTCTTTACCATAGGTGACATACCTCGGGGTACCGGTTCCCCAGTCCTCTGCATAAGTGTAGTTATAGACCAGTGTAGCCGCCTGATCGGTATTGATAGATGCCAACAGCGTTGAATCCGTGAATATCGAATTATAAGTGCCATAAGCGTTATACAGCGCTTCAAGTGCGACATCAGTTTTTATCTTATTATCCGTAAGGCTTCTTGCATCGAGTTTGATATGCGAAAAAACAATATTAAGACCCTTGCCCGAAGCCGCACCAAGCAGGCTCTTGGCAACAGTATCATTTGTATGATCTGCTGTATAAGAACTTTCAGAATACTCTTTTGTAGTGTAAACATTCCTTATCGTGAACACGGGAGCTGCAACAAGGTCAGAAGCTCTTGTGATATTATTTATCAGCAGATAACCTGTTTTGTATGCGTTTGAACCATTCATCGGCTTGATGCCGTCAAGCTCTATCGAGCCGCTGCCGCTCACCGTGAAATTGCCGTTTTCCGTTCCGCTGATAAGTACGCCCTGATGAGTGCCGTCTTCCATGAATGTACCGCCGAGAGACAGCTTGCCCGTAACAGTCAGGCTCTTGCCCGACGGCTGGTCGACGAACAGACCGGAGTGCATCAGATAATGCTGATTTGACACAGCAGGGTCACGGTTATAGCTGTCTGTGTTAGCTGTTCCATTCTCTGTTGTATAAATTCCGCTGTAATCAAAGGTAAGCGTCAGATTGCCTATTGAATAGTTATCATTTGCACTTGCAAGCGGATAGAAGGACAGACCTGTCAGATCGGCATTACCGACAAGAGGAGAAGAACTCGGACTGAACTCGCCACTGATATTCGGAGCTGCGTATTTATTCAAGCTCCATAAAACAAGATCCTGTCCGTCATCAGATGAATTCATCTGATCTACGTTATAATAGTATCTTGCATGAGAATTCGCACAGTCATTTCCTGTTTTAAGCCGATTCTGATATGTTCCTGTTGTTTTGAAGCCCGCATTGTTGATACCTCTATTCTCATTCATATTGATAGATATAACACCTGCACCGCCGTTTATCACATTTGGAGCAGAGTATGCTGCGATCTCATCAAATATTCCTGTCGCCTGTGCGGGCGCAGTTGTTCCGTTAAGGTCATAGCCTGCATTCAGTACATCAAGATAAAGCGCACCTGTCACATTATTGTTATTATCCAGTGAGTATGCCTTATTGACGATCATACCAAGCGAAGTTCCGCCACCTGCGGACATAGTAAGCCCGTTGATCGAAAGGCTGTCGACTTTCATCTTACCCGTTGAGCTGTACAGCATAACACCGACATTTGGAGCAGTCGAATTATTGATAGTACCGTTTGTCACGGTCACACCGTTCACGTTCGTGGTGGTATTCAGCCACGCATAGCCTAAGAAGCCGCCGCCGTTCGTGCTTGCTGCATTGCCGACAGTGCAGGAAGAAAATTCAACGTTATTGAGGTTCACAGTTCTGCTGCCATAGCTTCCGGCAGATGTGATATAGCCTATCAGACCGCCGCTGTCGCTGTTTGCGCCTACATTAGTGATATCCGATATATCAGTAATCAGGCTGTTTGTCAGCTTATTAGCATTATCGCCCTTTGTGCCGATATTTACCGTGAATGTTCCGGCTGTTATCTTTCCGATAGCACCGCCGTAAACATTCCAGTTCTCATGAGAGCCTTTGATGTTGAATGTCGCACCGATAGAGCTGACACCATTTATTGTAATAGTTCCGTTTGTGCCGACAAAGCCTATATAGCCGCCTATGTTCTTTCCTGCGGCTTCTGCTGCGTTCACCTTTGTACTTTCATTATAGTTGACTGTCTCGTTGACTGTAACCTTTGTCAGCATGATATCTCCGCTGTTGCGTGAAGCGATACCGCCGATATTCATTCCGTCAACGCAGTTGCTTACATTGATCGTTCCGTCTACTGTCAGATTCTGTACTGTTCCTGCGAGGACGGAGAAAAGACCGTTGTGCTGATGACGGTATATCTGACCGACACCCTCACTGTTTGTGGACGCAGTTACTCCGTTACCGTATTTTTCACCTATCGCAAGTGTAAGTGTATGATTATTGCCGTTGAATGTTCCGGTGAAGCTGCCGATAGAATTTACATCACCGCCGTCACGCATAAAGCCTGTGATACCTGTTCCTGCAAGAGAAATATCTGCACTTAAAGACAGACCTGTTCCGAGCAGATAAGTACGAGTATTGTTTCCGCTTGTGAATTTCAGGCAATCGTAATCGCTGCCCTGATTGAGCTGTATATTGAGAGCAGTTCTTGCAAAAGCAGCAGGAGTTCCCATAGAAGTATCGGCAGCCTTTAAAGTCACGGTATGTGCTGTACTATCAACTGTAACGATATCCGATTCAGCAACACGCACTACCTCGCCCCATGTGCCGAGATCATCGGTCTTTGCACCATTTGAACGGTTGAATGTCCAGCTGCTTGCAGCATAGGTGAGAACATTGTTATTGTTACCAACAAGCTGACCGCAGTTTGCGGCACTTGCAGGCTTGGCATTTGTCATTGTGGTAGTTCCGCTCAGGCGCAGTACGCCGTTATTGAACAGACCGACAACGCCGCCGCCCTTAAAATTCTCACCGCCTGTGTTCAGTGTGAAGTTTCCGAGGTCAACGAACACACCACGATATGCCGATGTTGCACCGACAAGACCGCCGAAATAGACAGACCTTGCTGTTCCCCTTGCAGTAACCGATACGGTACCGTCCGTCTTGATATACGAAGCTGAATCCGCAATTCCTATTGTTCCGCCAAAAGCACTGTAAGCCGCATTTGCATTTGCGGTCAGGGTAAGCCCATCAAGTACCAAGCTGTCTGAAAGCGTACTTGCATTATATTTGCCTGCGATACCGCCGAAATAGCCATATGTATTGCCAGTTGTTCCCGAATTGACGGTAAGAGTTCCTGCACCGGTGTTCTTGACAGTAAGCGCTGTACTGTTTTCAAGCACACCGAAAACACCGCCGCAGAACTTACCATCTACGGTAGCTGTATTATTATAATCTATCAGCTCAAATTCGGTCGCAGAGTTAGTATAATGACCGAACAGACCGCCTGCACCTGAACCTCCTGTAATACTTCCGCTTACAGGAATAGCAGAACCGGTCTGATTGGTGATTGTTGCCTGTGAGGTCAGCTCTCCGACAAGACCGCCGGCATAAGCAGATGTTGACTCGGCACTTAGTGATACCGACGGCATAGTTTTGACAGTCAGGCTTGCATTACCGTTCATTGTGCCGACAAGTCCACCAGCGTTGCCGCCTGTTGACTTAATGTTATGTCTATCTGTTGCGGAATATGTAAGCTCCATTGACGAGCCGCCCTGCATTATTCCGCAGATCTCACCCACATCAGAAGCAGATTCTATTGCAGCGGAAGAATCATTCGTATAATTGAGCTTGATAACAGTATCCGCTTCGGCTTCTCCGATAACTCCTGAATATGTATTGCTGCTTGCTGAAGACAATGTAACGTTCCAATCTGCTGTTCCGCCATTATGTACCACATGATCTGCAAGCAACGGCAAAGATTTCCCCACAGACACATCTGATAATCTGACAAGAATAAGCTCTGTTTGCTGACCATCTGCATCGTTCAGTAATTGAACCGAGTCAGTAACAGTTCCGAAAAACGCTCTATGTGCCTGAATAGTAAATGATGAGCCGGCAAATTTAACTGTACCGTCAAATGGAGTTGATGAGTTGCCAAGTCCCTCAAAGGTATTTGGTATAATTCCACGAATATCTGATGTATCGTTTGTAAGAGAAATGAGAAGCACATCATTCTTATGCGTTGCTGCAAATCCCTCGGTATGATTATAATGCCAGCAATAATCAAGAAACAGGTTCATGTTATTGAATGTGATAGTATAATTATTTGTAGCTGAATTATAGTTGACATAGGTATTATTTGTGTTAACAAATTCTGAGTCCGACGTTGTCGGCGTATAAGTCGACGCAGCCCCCAACAGAACAGTATTCAACTGTGTTAGTCCGTCAGTTGTTATTTCATCAACTGTTGAGTATTCCTCCGCTTTTGCTTTCAGAGAAAACAAAGGCGATATTATATCAGACAGTCCGCCTAACGGCACAGCCTTTGCCATAATAGCAAAGGCTGTCGTGATGCAGGCAATCCTTTGCTTTGCTTTTTTATTGAAAGATAATTTCATAGTATCACCACTCTTGTAATATCGAATAGTTTTTTATGAGATACTGACCTATCATCGTTAATGTCATTGATTAAAGTAGCAGGCAATGTACTTTGTAGCTGCATTTTCTCCGGTATAGGTTATTCCGCTAAGAGAATTACTTTTGGTCTTATACAGCTGCAACTCATATCTATTCTTAGTTATCGAATCCACGCTGATCGTTACTTTACTCCAACCAACATATTTTCCATTGTCTTTTCCGTTTCCATACTTAGTATCACTATCCGTAATTGTTGTCGGACTGCTGCCGCCAACAAAATTTACACCTGAAAATGATGTATTGAAGAAAAACTGATTGATCTCAAACTTTTCAGGATCCCATAAAATATCAACAGTTCCTGCACCACTGCCTGTGATAACATAATTATAGAAGTCATAATCGACAGTAGCACAGTTTTCCTCTATAATCTTTCCTGTCCATGTAGCTGTATCTGTTGCAGCTGCAGCACCATACAATCTTGTTTCGATAAGACTTAAATTGCTTGGCGCTGAAGGCTCTGCCCAGACATGAACATAAATATCTGTGTTTGCAGCATTGATCGAGGTCGGATCGATCTCTACCTTATACTTATCAACAGACGAACGCTGAGCTGCGAGAGAATCAGCTTCGAGAGTTACAGAAAAGCTGTTGTCAGCAGTAAAACTGTCTGCTGACTCTGTAACCGTTCCGGTTGCATCGTCTTCGGTCTTGTATACGGAGTATTTTGTCGCTTTTGTTATGTAGTCATTATATATTGCAAGCTGTTCGGAATTTGACCGATCAAGAGTATTAAGGTATGTTGCCAGATTTGTATAATTATCTCCTTGCTTGATCTGAAGCTCGGCGCGAAGTGTATAGCTGATAGTTGAAGGATTATATATAGTCGGCTTATCCTGATCGAAGTTACATACTGTTACACTGTATTCGGCAGAAGAAAGCCGCCTGCTGGAAATATCGGGACGCATACAGTTTGATGAGAACATCTCAACAGGTGCAGCCTGCGTTGAAACAACACGTTTTACCGAGGAGACCTCCGTATATACCGCATAGGTCACATAAATACCGCCGAACATCAGCAAAATGGCGATCAGCCATACTCTCGTCCAATGCTTTCTTAACGTTTTCAGTATTTTGTTCATGACCTTCACCTCGTTTTCATCAGCTCGTGCCTCGGCTTGCTGTAATATATATCATATCTGTTTCTTTATTATTCTCCGCTTTATTCCATTTGGTAAAATTGGTTGCAGCAGCTTCGCTGTCCCATTCTATTTTCAGAACGAAATAATCATGTGTGTCCTCGCCCTTATCAGACGGAGTGATCATATCCGATTGCAGATATTTTGGAACAGCATATATTTCCACATTATCGCCATTATCATAGGTTCTGTTATAGTAGGCATCGCCCTTCTTAGCGATCTCTCTGCCATAATAAGTTTTACTTGCAGAATCTGCATTCAGTGGTTCTAAATGAACCTCTTCACCTATCTTATAGTAATATGTAATTCCGTCCGTTGTAGGATCATCGGGGTCTTTATAGAGCGGCTTATAGGTAACAGTATTCTCTCCGGCTGTTGCAGCTTCTGTTGCATGATATATTGAATACTTGAATGGAATATTCGTTGTATGTGCCAGCTGTAAAATATAAGGTATCTTATAATCTCCTGCGCTGACACTAAAGACACGATATTCAGCCGTTCCATTCTTACCCATTTCTTCTATGTTGATATCACTTAGTTCAAAATTGATTATAGAATGATAGTGCCCTGCTCTGATATCAAGATTTTCAGGTTCTTTTACTTTTGTCATAGTTTCCATTTTATTAACACTCGAAAACCATGCAAAAACAGGAATTCCCACCATAAGAGCCAACGTGAATAGTGATGCAAGTACAAACTCTACCTTTTGAACATTATTCAGTTTATTGAATCTTTGAAGGATCTTATTCACTTGTATCACTCCCCGGAGGACGATACTTCTGACACAGACATTTTCAGCAGAATGAAGTCTATCCCCATTCCTATATCATTATCTGCCTGATCGTAGTAATCGCCGTATTTATCGTAATCAGTCGCTATTGCCGCCTCGGAAAGCCTGTCATTTACATTAGTCGGACGGTTCACACCTTTAAAGTAAAAATCAGGGTATTCCCTTATATTATCAGTGACCTCGCTGTAGGCACTTGTATTTGAAGACTCACTATATTGATTTGTGTTGGTGAAAGGCAATTCTGTGACTGTTATTTTCTGACACGTTCTTGCATCTATCAATCTGCTGAGGGTCATGGGCCAGACCCAGTATATATCGACCTGTGTCGGTTCGTCATTTGCCTTTTTTGTATATGTATTCTTGCTTATGATCCGCTGCATATCGTAATTTGAAAGAACAGGCTTGCTGTAAATGTAGTTTTCTTCCGTAGTACCTGTTCTTTCTTCAAAAAGAAGAACATGACCATTCAGAAACTGTGCAGGAGACTCATTTGCTTCGAGCAGTTTCATTTTATCTGCATTGTTTGTCGCTTCTTCATCATAGCTATATCCTAATATTTCAAAATCAAAACTCAGATTAACAGTATCAACATAAGGCTTTACATAAAAGGAAATCACCCCACAAGAGCCGGGACGTATGCCTTGATTTTCGCCGGCATCTCCATAATTCTCCATGTTATTGTCATTAACCATTTTCCAGACTACAGCGGACTCATCTCTGACAAGGCTATGATAATCTTTGTAGTACCGACCATCAGATCCATTCTCTAAAACTAATATATCGTAATTCGGACCACGCGCAGCTATCTGCATTCCGCCCGATCTCACCTGATTTGAAGAAGCAAACCATGCTATCGAACCTATTATGATAGTTGCAACGACCAGAACTCCCATAGTCATGAGCTTTATCAGCGACTTCTTCTGCTCACGTTTTTTCTCGGAAAGTTCGTCAGCTGTTTTGCTGCTCAGTGAAGCAGACTCATTCAGTTCACCGATAGGATATTTAGCCTTGTTATCATTCATCTGCTACACCCCCAAAACAAATATTACGAAAAAGCTGTTTAATTTCACGAATAATACCCGAACGCGAACATAATTATCTAAATTAATTATACCACTTTACCCCTGATTATACAAGCATTTTAAACAAAAATTAACAAAATATAAATATTAAACCGTATGTAATATACAACATAAAAATAACATATAGAAAAAATGACCCGTGACGGGTCGGAAATGAAGGGAAATAACGATCCCCTCTCAGTGCAAGAGGGGGTCGTTACGTTATAGAGGTATTTATGAGACTTATGATGAACTCGTTGTTTGCAGCCCGCCAGACTTCTGCCTGTCGGGGCTAAAGCTATCTATAAGCTTCCTAAAGACCTGATTATGAGGAGGAATTAAAATGAGGAGTCATTATTTGAAAAAGGCATCTATGTAAACTCAATTATGAGATTGAGTTACTTAAACTGTGGTTGTACCAAACTGAACTGATAATTGTAACGTATCCAATGTAGATCTTATATTTGAGGACTTACACTTAGCATCTTCGCCTTCAAAATAAACATATATTTTTGCTTCAAGAGCACCTGTTCCGCTAGCATTATACTCAGGTATTGTCCAAGAATTTGCTGAACCAAGCTGTGTATTTACAACTCCTGAATTAGCAGATGAACTAATAGCTGTAAACTGAGTAGAACCGTTGTTTACCCAATAGCTTGTAGTTGCACCATTTACAGGAGCGTAAATATTAATTGCACCATTTCCTATTTGCACAGCAATTCTTAAAGAAGCATCTAAATCAGCACTTGTAGAAGCACCAGTTGCTGTTACAGAATTTATGTAAAGATTCTGAGCCGTTAAAGAACCTGCTGAAGACTGAATATAGAACTTATTAAGTAAGAAATAAGCATTTTCCTCTGTATCAATTATACTATCTTTATCTGTATCAATAAACTGCACACCGTCAACATTTTTCCAGTTTTCATCAGAAGAAATCTGCACATAACCACTTGATGCGTGCGAATTTGAGTTATTCGCATCTGTAGAGGTATTATGAAACCAATCAGAAAGATTCTCTGTACTTGTAGGATTCAAATATGCTACAGAATTATGAGAAGCTGTTGCACTTGCATTCCAATCTGTTTTTGATTCATTTGAAATAACAATACCGCCTTCAGCCTTTGCCTGTACCTGCATACCTGTTGCAGTTACCTGTGTGTTCATCGAGAACCACGCGTAGGTTGAAGTTGCAAGCATCGTAGCTGATACCGCCAACATACCCGCAGCCGGTATAAGCTTCTTGAAGTTACTTCCCTTTTTGTTAACATTATTTTTCATCATAAGTCATTTTCCTTTCGTTATAAATTACCGGATGATCGGCACCGGCTGCCATATTCTGATATTTTGTTTGGTGTTTTGTTATACTGTTTGTTTACAATTAGATTATACACCACGGTGCGAGATTTGTCAATATATTTCTGAAATTTTCGTATTTTGTAGATATTTTTGTATAATTGCACAATGAACAGCAATTTTTGCCCCCTTATAAGGCTCGTTTTTATCTACATATAGTATAACGAATTGTCAATTTCAATCTTCGTAAACAGCATTTTTGTTACATTTTATTTTCGCATATTTTGCCTGCTTGTTAAATGCATTGCAGTTTTATTGCACAACATTTAAATTTGAATGATTCATAAATTTTTGTTTATTTATTGATTTCTTTTGTATCTTATGATATAATATAAGAAACATATATCTTTAATCATACCTTTTCTTGTAATTATTTCCCGGAAGTTCTGTCAGCTTCCATACTTTATTAAAGGAGAGTAAATATGCAGCATATAGACGAACAGTTTATTCTGGATAATTTTGAAACAGCCCTTAAAAAAGGCTATATAAAAGCCTTTTATCAACCTGTTATCAGAACCCTTACAGAACAGATATGCAGTGTTGAGGCTCTTGCTCGCTGGCAGGATCCCACTATCGGGCTCCTTTCTCCGTATCTATTTATAAGTGTGCTCGAAAAGTACAAACTGATCCACAAGCTTGATCTCTCGATATTAGAAAATATCTGCATCACTTATAATGAAATGAGAGATAAAAAGCTTCCTCTGCATCCGTTTTCGATAAACCTGTCGCGTCTTGATTTCGATGAAACAAATATGCTCAAAGCTATATCGGATATTCTCGATAAGTACAATGTGCCCTCTACCGCAATACATATCGAAATAACCGAGAGCGTAATGCTTGATAACACGGCTTATTTCCGACGTATTTTCGACAGCTTCCACGATGCCGGCTTCGCTATATTCATGGACGATTTCGGAAGCGGATACTCGTCCCTGAATGTCCTCAAAGACTACAGCTTCGATGTTCTGAAAATAGATATGAGATTTCTAAGCGATTTCGGTCTGCGCTCAAAAAAGATCCTTTCGTCTGTAATAAATATGGCTAAGGCTATTGGCATACACACTCTTGCCGAGGGCGTAGAGACCATAGAGCAAATGCTTTTCCTAAAAAATATCGGCTGCGAGATGCTTCAGGGGTATTACTACTCAAAACCTATGGACGGTGATATGTACGTCGATTATCTGACAAATACAGGTTTAAACGTTGAAAACAGCACCGATCACCTCTACTGGGACAAAATTGGTCAGATAAACTTTCTTAGTCCCGATCCGCTTAACGAATCGGAGTACAGTCACGCTGACCAGGACAATATTTCACCTTTCCGAGAGAGCAGCTCAGCTCTTGCACTTGTTGAACTCAATGGCAGGAGCGCAAAGGTGAAATACGCTAATCAGGCTTATCTCAACTGTATAAAAAAAGTCGGCTTCAACTCAATAGCGAGCCTCGAAGACGCTATCGCAAACGTCCCCGAGGTTTACTTCAAGGACCTCAAAGATCAGATAGATGCTACTCTAAAAACAGACAAAATAATCAAAAAGGACCACTTTGCAAATAATATCTACTTCACATATTCTACAAAGTGCATAGCAAAATCAGGCGATAAATCCATGATCGCCGCAAATATCTACACATTTGATTCCACTCACAATGCAAACCGCGGCGATATGTTTGAAAAATACAACCGTGTTCTCCTCAATACCTATGAACACGTAACTGTGATCGATTTCAACAAAAACATAATTATCGCCAGACTTTACTCGAAAATCGGCTTTCCTCTGGAATATACACTTCTCGCTCTCAATGAATCCTGCGTGAAATTTGCAGAAAATGAGATACCTGAATCCGAGCGGGAACGCTTCATGCACTATCTTGACTATAATGCTATAAAACAGCACATGGAGAAGACAGAAAACACCACCATGCAGCAGCCTTTCCACATAAAAGGTCAGGACGGCGAATACAAACTCATGAATGTGCGACTGATGAGAACAACTGTTGAAGACGGTGAAAAATTCCTGTTCATTATCCAGTCTATGTCACCTTCAGCACTTGCGCTCGTTGAACGCACCCTCAGCACCGATCCGACTCAGTTTGCAGAATGGTAAAATCACACATAAAACAAAGCCCGAAAGTAATACTTCGGGCTTTCAGCTTGTCAATAAACCCCATTTTTTTTAAGGGAACGCCTTCACTTGCAAGGCGTTCCCTCTTAAAAAACAGTCCACTGGACTGTTTTTTAATTCACCCTTTGC
>Ga0256405_10002089_pt1 | contig 48679 bp, 39 predicted proteins | sample RumenRJG_02DNA_FD_189096 | JGI IMG/M metagenome (GOLD analysis project Ga0256405, IMG submission 189096) | Bovine rumen microbial communities from Lethbridge, Alberta, Canada - RJG_02 | ecosystem: Host-associated > Mammals > Digestive system > Stomach > Rumen | place: Canada: Alberta...
GGAAAGGGGGATTGTCTGCGCACAAAGAAGGCAATCTTTGATTGACTACGACTGCGGAGAGGGGGTTTTTAGACTTTTGTTTTCGTATAGACTATTTTTATCTTATAATCACAATAAAATTTAAACAAAAATAATAAACCATAATCATTTTTTTTAAAACCCCCATTTTATCGTCGTAGCCTTGTAAACAAGTCTACTTTGGATAAAATCAAGCCCCCTTTCCCGTCGCTTTGCGACAAGGGTGTAACCCCGCTTCGCTCGATAGGACACGCCCTTTGGTCGTGGACTACGTCTTCGACGATATATGAGACAATTTGGGACTATCATTAAAAAGCAGTGTGAACAGTTTCGCCTTAAAAGCGTTAGCGTTTGCACCCTTTCGACCGTTTACGGTCGAAGGAAAGGGGGATTGTCTGCGCACAAAGAAGGCAATCTTTGATTGACTACGACTGCGGAGAGGGGGTTTTTAGACTTTTGTTTTCGTATAGACTATTTTTATCTTATAATCACAATAAAATTTAAACATAAATAATAAACCATAATCTTTTTTTTAAAAACCCCCATTTTATCGTCGTAGCCTTGTAAACAAGTCTACTTTGGATAAAATCAAGCCCCCTTTCCTTCGTCTATTAAAATAGCCGAAAGGGTGTAAACGCTTACGCTTTCAAGGCGAAACTGTTCCAATTCCCACGCCGGACGCCATTTTGTCTTCCTTTGGTGGCAATGGGGGTTTTTAAAAAGGATAAACTTTATCATAAGATGTTGACTAATACCTTAAAATCGGGTATAATTTAAGGGAATAAAAAGGGAGATAAGGGAATGAGAGAGTTTAATTATTCACTTATAAAGTATCAAAAATGGGATTCTGAAATACTTGGCTTAATTGCTGCAATTTACAAAGAAGCAGGTAAACAAGAATTATATTTGAAGCAACAACCGGAAAAACTTGAAAAACTTGTTGAGATAGCCAAAGTTCAAAGTACCGAAGCTTCAAACGCTATCGAAGGTGTAGTTACAACAAGCACTCGTTTAAAGCAACTCGTTGCGGAAAAAACAACACCAAAAAATTGTAATGAACAAGAAATAGCAGGTTATCGTGACGTGCTTAATATTATTCACGAAAGTTTTGATGCAATTCCATTAACGCAAAATTATATTTTACAGTTGCATAAAATCCTTTATAGTCATATGAATAATCCTATGGCGGGAAGAACAAAAAACGTTCAAAATTATATCTCTGCAACCTATCCAAATGGTCGCGTTGAAACGTTATTTATACCACTTGCCCCGTTTGAAACGCCAAATGCTTTGGATACGATTTGCAATGAATTTAATAGAGTTATCGGAAATATGGAAGTTGAACCGTTAATTGCAATTCCTATTTTTATTCATGATTTTTTGTGCATTCACCCGTTTAACGACGGTAATGGTAGAATGAGCAGATTACTTACAACGTTACTTCTTTACAGAAACGGCTTTTATGTCGGAAAGTATATCTCGCTCGAAGCAAAAATTGCAAAGAATAAAGATTTATATTATGACGCACTGGGCAAATCTCAAATAGGTTGGCATGACGGTAAAGAAGACGCAGTTCCTTTTATCAAGTATTTTCTTGGGATCCTTCTTTCGTCATATAAAGATTTTGAAGATCGATTTACACTCTTTGAAACAAACAAGACTGCGCTTGAAATTGTAAGGCAGGCAACAATGATCAAAATCGGTAGATTTAATAAGCAAGATATTCACGAATTATGCCCGTCTCTTAGCATAAGTTCTCTTGAAGGATCTCTCAGAAAACTTGTTGAAAGCGGAGAACTTAAGCGTGAAGGCAACGGCAAAAATATTTGTTATTATAGGTTGAAATAACTCATTATAACTTATCATTGTAATATAATCGATTTATACTTTGCAATAAGCGGAACCGCTTTTGACAATAGTATTCTAAATAGATAATAATAATCAAGTTACTGCTATGATAGATACTCACGCACATTACACGCACAAATTGTTTGAAAATACGTATCGTTTTTTGACTTATGAAAACGATAGATTTTCTATTGCCGAAGGCGGGGTCAAGGATATAATCGAAAAATTAAAAGATAGCGGGGTAACCGCATACGTAGAGCCTGCAATAGATATCGAGTCCAATTATAAGGCGTTGGAATTAAGAAAAGATCACGAAGATTTCGTTTACGTCGCAGTCGGCGTTCATCCCAACAGAGTGGCAAACACCCCTTGGGAAAGACGGTTAGAACTTGAGAGCCTTGCCGATAGACAAGGCGTCGTCGCGATAGGGGAAACGGGACTCGACTATCACTACAAAAGAAGAGAACAAAAACGTTTTCGTCAAAAAAAATGGTTTAAATACCAATTAGATTTGGCTTACAAACAACGCTTGCCGTTGGTTTTGCATATCCGCAAAGCGGATAGGGCGGCGATAAGGATATTAAATCGCCATAAAGACATGATAATAGGCGGGGTCGTGCATTGTTATAACGATAACGAGAAAATCGCTAAAAAATACTTAAAACTCGGTCTTTATTTTGGCATTGGCGGGATACTACTACAAAATAACGAGCGTGGCGATACTTTAAGGCGAGCCTTAAAAATTATACCGATGGATAGAATACTTTTAGAAACCGACGCCCCTTTCGTTATGCCGGACGTATCGACCGAAAGCGGGGATAAATTCCCAAAAAAGGTTAGGAATAGTTCTTTTACCATACTTGCAGTCGCTAAAGAGATAGCGAGTATCAAGGGTTTAGACGTTAAAACGGTACAAGATATAACTACTCAAAACGCTAAAACTCTTTTTAAAATTTAGGTTTTAGTTTTTTTGATAATAGGAGTTTGACGATGGAAGTTTTAAACGTAAAAAACAGAAGCGAATTTAGAGAGTGGTTAAGTAACAACACCACCCAAAAAGAGTGTTGGGTAGTAGTCAAACGCGGTAAACCGACCGACGACGCCTTTTGTTATCTTGACGCGGTTGAAGAAGCATTATGTTTTGGCTGGATAGACAGTACCCAAAAAAAGGTAGACGGGGTAATTTTACAGCGATTTTCGCCAAGACAAAAAAACAGTCCTTGGTCGGAATTGAATAAAGAGCGCGTCCGCCGTTTGGAAAAACTCGGACTTATGACGGACAAGGGTAGGGAAGTTTTGCCCGATTTGCAAATAAATAGTTTTAAATTTGACGACGACGTAGTAACCGCATTAAAAAACGCTCGCGTTTGGTCGGCTTTTAAGAGATTTCCGCCACTTTACCAAAGAATACGGGCGTACAACGTTGCTTTTTACAAAAATAGGGATCCGAAAACTTATCAAAAGGCTCTCGATCATCTGATAGAAGAGACTAAAAAAGGCAATACGTTCGGCGAGTGGAACGATTACGGTAGATTGCTCGAATAGTCAAAAAAGGCTGTGAAATTATTTCACAGCCTTCTTTACGCATTATTAACTAAACGACTTTTATATCGTGTATGTTTATTTCGTTACCCGTTATCAAATAGGTGTTTACGCTACCGCAATGCGGACATTGTTTTGCATATTGAGTGGTTTTAAAATTCTTTTTACAATCTTGGCAATAGGAAATCGCTTCTAAAACGACTAAATCGAGTACGCAATCTTGCATATACTTGGTTTTCTTTTTTGCCCACTCAAAACAGTCGGTAAACAGTTCGGGTACTATAGCCGAAACTTCGCCGACTTCCATAGTCAACTCTTTTACTTGTTCGACTTGGTTTTGCTCGGCGACTTCTTCGACTTGTTTTATTACGTTCATTACAATTCCTAATTCGTGCATACTTTTAAGAAAAAGGGGTTCAAAAGAACCCCTTGACATTAAGCGTTCTTTTGCTCTTTTTGAGCGTCTTTAAATGCTTTACGTTTTGCTTTAAGATCCTTTGCTTCTTGGCTGCCTAAATGACCGACGATCTTAAACGCACGCTTTGCCGCATAACTCAACAAACCGGTAACCTTCTTTTCGGCTACTCTCATGTTGGAGCATTCGGGGTGATCTCTCAATAAATGGATAGCGTCAAATTGACATCTCGTGGTACAAATACCGCAACCAATACACTTGTTGGGATCTACGTAAGAAGCACCGCAAGAGAGACATCTCGAAGTTTCGGTCTTAACTTGGGCTTCGGTAAGGGTAAGATGTGCGTCTTTAAAGGATTTCTTGTGGTCGACCGTTTTGTCCATACCCGCTTCTTGTCTGTCGGCTTTGTCGTATTCGGGATAGGTAAGGTCTTCTTTGTTTAAAGGCGTGTAGTTACGTCTATCTCTACCAATAGTCATGTGCGCTCTTGGTCTTACGTGGCGATGCAAACTTTCCGCAACTTCATGACCCGCCGCAATAGCGTCGATAACGAATCTGGGACCCGTGTAAACGTCGCCGCCTACGAATATATCTTCGTCCGCGGTTTGATAGGTGAGTTTATCCGCAACGGGGTAGTTGCCGTGCCAAAATTCTACCTTGGTGCCTTCTAACAACTTGCCCCATTCGATGGCTTGACCAATAGCGAAAATGACCTTATCGGCGGGAAGTTCCATAGTTTGAGTGTCGTCGTAAGCGGGTGCGAATTTCTTGGTTTGAGGATCGATAGTTCTTAAACACTTCTTAAATACGATAGCGGTAACCTTTCCGTTTTCATCAACTTTGAGTTCCTTGGGACCCCAAGAATTTAAGATGCTAACGCCTTCTTCGGTCGCTTCGTTGATCTCTTCGGTAGAAGCGGGCATATCTTTAGCGGTTTCCAAACAAACCATCTTGACGGATTTTGCGTTGAGTCTTTGAGCGGTCCTTGCGCAGTCGATCGCAACGTTACCGCCACCGACTACTACTACGTCGCCCGTAAACTCTTCTTGCTTGCCAAGAGCGTTTTTAAGGTAGTTGACCGCAATATCCGTGCCGTTTGCCGTATCGTTGGCAACGCCGGGACGTCTGCCGCCTTGACAACCTATAGCGATATAGAAGGCTTTGTAACCTTGTTCTTTAAGTTCTTTAATGGTTACGTCTTTGCCGACTTCTACTCCGCACTTGATCTCGGCGCCCAATTTCTTGATAACGTCGATCTCGGCGTCTATAACGTCTTTTTCGAGTTTATATGCGGGGATACCGTAAGTAAGCATACCGCCGGGCTTTTCGTTTTTCTCGAAAACGGTGGGTCTATAACCCATTTGTGCAAGATAATAAGCCGCGCTCAAACCTGCGGGACCTGCGCCGATTATGGCGATCTTGTCTTCGTATTCGCCGTGAACGGATTGTATCAACTTTTCGGGAACGTATCTGTTTTCCGATTTGATCTCGAGATCGGCAACGAACTTTTTAACTGCGTCGATAGATACGGGTTTGTCTATCTCGCCTCTCGTACAAGCGTCTTCACAACGTTTGTTACAAACTCTACCGCAAACTGCGGGGAAGGGGTTCTCGGTCTTTATCATCGCCAAGGACTCTCTATATTTACCATCTTTTGCAAGTTTTAAGTATGCTTGAACGGGTACGTGAGCGGGACAAGCGGCTTTACAAGGCGCGCTACCTTGAGGGTAGGTGTTGGAAAGTCTTGCGGTGTCTCTGTATTCTTCGTCCCAAGCGTATTCGCCCCAAATGTTGTTATCGGGAAGGGGTGCGTGCGGATACTTGACTTCTTTGCCGTCTTTCTTGCAAAGTTTTTGACCGAGTTTGACGGCGCCCGCGGGACAACTTTCTACGCACTTACCGCAAGCGACGCATTTTTCTTTTTCGACTTTAGCGGTAAACGAACTACGGGAAAGATAGGGGGTGTTAAAGAGAAGAGAAGTTCTCAACGCGTTACATATCTTAACGTTACAGTTACAAATATCGAATATCTTATTTTCGCCGTCGATGTTGGTAACTTGGTGAACGTAACCGTTCTTTTCGGCAAGTTCAAAAATCTCCAACGCGCGTTCCTTGGTTATGTAGTGCGCTCTTCCGGTTTCTACGGTGTAGTCCGCCATATCGCCGAGTTGTACGCACCAGTCGTCTTCGTTATCGGTACAGCCGTCGCCTAATACCGCGCGGGAAGCACGACAAGAACAAATACCTGCGGAAATGTGGCCGTCGTATTTGTCGAGCCAATAAGATATACGTTCCAAATTGATAGTCTCGTTATTAGCGACCACCGCTTTTTCAACGGGGATAACGTGCATACCTATACCGTTACCGCCGGGACGTACCATTTGAGTTATGCCCGCTAATGGGATAAAGGTCATTCTTTCAAAGAAAGAAGCGACCGCGGGATTTCTTTCAATTCGATCTACCGAAGAGTTAAACAATTCGGCACTGCCCGGAACAAAGAAGGGCAAACGGTATCTTTTAACTTTGGTTTTGTTTCTCAAAACACCGTCGTAATCTACGTAGCAATCACCGTAGTCGTATTCGATGATACCGATAACGGACATTTGGTCCATAAGTTTTTGCAATTCGGCAGGCTCGAGTTCGGGATTCATCTTTTGCAGATCTTCTATAGTGTAATGTTTACGCAATTTCATTTTATTGCAAATATCACACATTTCGGGCGTGAGCATTTCGCGAAGTCCCCAATATTCGGGATCTTCGGCGGTAACACCGGAAAGTTTATGAGCGACTACGTCGGTAATTCTTCTACCGAGTTTGACGTACTTCTCGTTTACTTCCTTTTCGCCTTGGTACTTACTGATCACCTTGTCGTTTTGTTTAGGCATTAATTCTCTCCTCCGTAATTAAATAATCTTTGTTTAAAATATTCGACCGCTTCGTCCATGTTTTCGCCAGTTTTTGCCGAGATCGGAATAATCGTGGCGTTAGGATTGCGGAACTTTATACGTTCTTTGCATTTTTCGACGTCAAAATTAAAATAGGGTAGAGCGTCGATCTTGTTTATTAAGGTAAGGTTGCATTTTTGGAATATAAGCGGATATTTTAGCGGTTTGTCGTCCCCTTCGGGTACGGATAATATCATCATATCCATAGTTGCGCCCGTGTCGTATTCGGCAGGGCAAACCAAATTACCTACGTTTTCCAAAAAGATCAAGTCCAAATCGTCCCCTATTTCGTTTAGACCTTGTTCGGTCATGCCCGCGTCGAGATGGCACATACCGTCGGTGTGTAGTTGTACCGACTTGCACCCCGTTTTTTCGGCAACTTTTATAGCGTCCACGTCCGAGTCTATATCCGCTTCCATGACGCCGATTTTAAAGAAAGGGGATAAGCGATTAATAAGGTTTATCAAAGTGGTTGTCTTTCCCGCCCCCGGGGAAGACATAACGTTTACCAAAAAAACGCCTTTTTGTTTGAGTTTTTCTCTTAAAAGGTCGGCTTGGCGGTCGTTGTTTTCAAAAACGCTCTTTTTTAAAAGTATGGTTTTAACTTGCATTGCTACCCTCTTAAAACAGACTATCGGACATAATATTCGATTATAAATATATTGTACAATATTTTATTATTTTTGTAAACAATTATTTATTACCAAAATCAATAAAAAAAGATAAGTTTCGATAAAAAAAATCGGCGTCGCCGACTTTTTAATTTTTCTTTTTTAAACCTAAACAATAATACGACTCGTTTTCGATATGGTAGACGCAAGTTAAATATTTTGCTACCTTTTCGGCTTCTTCGTTAGGCGTGCCGAGCGGAACCGAAAGTCCGCGTTCAAGGTTTTTATGATGCCTGTCGGTTTGTTTTCTCCCGTCGTCGAAAACTATCCAAACCGAGCCGTCGTCTTTTAGCAGTTCGCACGCTTTTAAAGCAAAACTTTCTTTGTTGACAAAGTGCGGATAAGCGTCAAAAACTATTATCAAATCAAATTTTCCGCTCATTTCGTGATAATCGCAAACGTGATATTCCACCCCGTCGTTTTTAGGGTCGGCTTTTGCTTTTTCTATCATTTTATCGGCAACGTCTACGGCGACGACTTTACCGCTTACTTTAAGTAGATATTCGTCCAAAACGCCCGATCCGCAAGCGACGTCTAAAACCGATTTGTCTTTGGAAAAAGGTATAGGGGACAAAAGTTCGGCTATCCTTTCGTTCGAGATAGGGTATCCGTCTCGCCAAGTAGGTGCGAGTTCGTTAAAAAAATCACGTTGTAGTTTGGCTTTGTTATCCATTTTTGACTTTTAAAATTTGCTCTCTTAAATAGTTTTCCAACTCGTTTACGCCGTCGTCTTTAAGTGCGGTAAGCACGAAAGTTTGCGCGTTTTTATTGCGTTTTTTAACGTTTTCTTTTGCTTTTTCAAAAGAAAAATCAAACGCGGGCAAAACGTCCGTTTTGGTTATCGCCACAATATCCGCAACTTCAAACATAAGGGGGTATTTAAGCGGTTTGTCGTCCCCTTCGGGAATTGAGAGCAATACGAGATTTTGGGTGGCTCCCGTATCGAATTCGGCGGGGCAAACCAAATTGCCGACGTTTTCGAGAATAACAACGTCAAGGTCGCCAAAACCCAACGCCAAAAGCGCTTCGTAGGACATTTGGCAAGTGATATGGCAAGCGCCCGCGGTGTGCATTTGTATGGTTTTAACCCCCGTTTCGTTGACCGTTTTTGCGTCGACGTCCGAGTCTATATCCGCTTCGATGACCCCAATTTTAAAGTCTTTTTTTAACCTATTGACAAGGTTGACTATAAGGGTGGTTTTGCCGCTACCGGGGGACGCCATCACGTTAAGAAAATAAATTTTCTTACTTGCCATTTCTTTTTTGATCTCTTTTGCAAAGAGATTGTTTCTTGACGTTATATCTTCTTTGATTTCTACGATTTTCGGTGTATTCATACTAATAATTATATCATTGATTTGAGACTTTTACAAGGACTTATCGCTACAATACTATTATTTGTAAACGTAAAAAGGCAAAAACGCAATTTACGGCGGTTGATTTTTAGGATTTTTTAAGTTTATAATTGTAGTATAACTATAACTCACACAAAAGGAAGATCAAAAGTGGATTCTATTTACGGCGATAATTAGCCTAAGATGCAATCGACAAACTGTTTACAACCGATAGTAATTTATAGTCGTTATAAATTGCTATCGGCGTTTTTTTATGATACAATTATAAAAAACTCAAGGGGTTTGTTATGTCCAAAATTGTTATCGTCGGCGCGGGTGTCGGGGGTTTAGCGTTTGCCTATAAATATACGGGATCTGCCGAGATAGTTTTATTTGAAAAGAAAAGTAGGGAAGACTTGGGGTTTCCGTGGCACGATTCGGTCAAAGCCGAAGTGTTTGACGAACTCGGTATCCCTTTGCCTAAAAAAGGTGTTTGCGGTAAAAAACTATTCGATATGTTTTCCCCGAGTTGCCGTGGTTACGTCCCGCAAAGACAAAAGACGGTAAGCGGCGGTTACGAGATAGATAGAATAGAGTTGATCAAACACTTGCTTTCTTTGGCGGAAGATAAAGCGGATATGCATTTTTCCACCGCCGTTCACGGTTTGATACTTAACGAAGGCAACGTTATCGGCGTAAAAACCGACGACGGGGATTTTTTGGCGGATATGGTAATAGACGCGTCGGGCGCATTTTCGTCTTTAAGAAGGGAAATTTGTCCTAACGAAGAAGATCGCGAACCAAACCCCGACGAAATACTATACTGTATGCGCGCTATGTTCAAAATAGACGACGGCGCTTACGTCCCACCTAAAGACGCGGTTTACGTCAAGCATTTAGGCGGTACGGCGCTGTCTTGGTTACGAACTGCGCCCGAGTCTAATAATATGGACGTTTTCGTATCGTCGATAGGCACGCCTTTGAGTGCGGAATATATCGAGAGAGCCGAGAACGATATGAGAGAGAGAAACTCCGCTTTTTCTAAAAACGTAGTATATAGAAGATACGAACGACTCGCGTTAAGATACCCCTTGTCGACTATGGTCTATAACTCTTTTGCATTTGTCGGCGACAGTGCTTATACCGCAAATCCCGTAAACGGTTGCGGTATAGAAAACGCTTTAAGGGGCGGTGCGCTATTAGCGGATACGTTAAATAACGCCAAAGGTTTTTCCATAAACGATCTATGGGAATATCAAGTTAAATTTATGCGACAAGTAGGCTCAACTTTGATAGCGTTGGATATATTTAAAAGATGGGTTTTCGACGTCTCGCCCGAAGATATAGATTGGCTTTTCGACACAATGATAGGGGAAGAGATCATCGAATATTTGACCACGACCGAAAAGAAATCTTTTAACCCCAAAATATTTTTAAATAAGATCCCCGTCGCCTTTGACCGAAAAGATATTCTTTCCGAGGGACTTGCGGTAGTATCCAAAGCGGCGCAAGCAAAAGCATTTGCTTTAATGATCCCCGTAAAATACGATAAAAAACTTGTTACTTCGTGGGAAAAGCGTTATAATGATTATATACGGAAACGTAAAAAAGATAAAAAAGTTAAATAAGGAGAGAAGATTATGGCAAAATATGTTTGTAGCGTATGCGGTTACGAGTATGACGAAGAAGTAGAAGGCGTTCCTTTTGCGGAATTGGGCGACGATTGGACTTGTCCTATTTGTTGCGTAGAAAAAGAGAATTTCGAGATTGTAGAATAATAAGATTTTGGCTTTTAAGCCGCTTTGTTTATGACGATAACCCATTTACTAGAAGAAAACAGACGACTTTACGCAAACGAAGTCGCTTTGGTCGAACTTAACCCCAATTCAAGGGGCATACATAAGACTTGGAAGGAATATAATCTCGTCGAGTCCGGTTCAAGCGAAAAGACCCGCCGTCAACTTACTTGGAAGGAATTTGACGACGACGCAAACCGTTGCGCCGCTCTTTTACAAGAATTAGGCGTAAGAAAAGGGGATAAAGTCGGCATCTTGATGATGAATTGCATCGAGTGGCTTCCCATATATTTCGGCATTTTAAAATTGGGCGCTTTGGCGGTGCCTTTCAATTTTAGATTTTCTTCGGACGAGATAAAGTATTGCGCCAACCTTTCGGATATTTCCGTACTGTTTTTCGGCTTTGAATTTATCGGAAGAATAGAAGAGATATACGACGAATTGGTAAAGGTCAAAACGCTTTTATATGTCGGTGATAACTGTCCCACTTTTGCGGATAACTATCTCTTAATGGCAGAAGAAATGTCCCCCGAACCGCTCAACGTTCCTTTGACCGAAGACGATTTTGCGGCTATTTATTTTTCTTCGGGTACGACGGGTTTCCCAAAAGCAATTTTGCATAAACATCGCGCGCTTATGCATAGCGCTAAAGTCGAACAAAATCACCACGGTCAAACCCACGACGACGTATTTTTGTGTATTCCCCCGCTTTATCACACGGGTGCCAAAATGCATTGGTTCGGCTCTTTGATGGTAGGCGCAAGAAGCGTTTTGCTTAAAGGTACCAAGCCCGAAGACATCTTGGGCGCGGTCTCTGCCGAACATTGTTCGATAGTATGGCTATTAGTGCCTTGGGCGCAAGATATACTCGATCAAATAGACAGTGGAGAGATAAACTTGGACGACTACGCTCTTTCTCAATGGCGTTTGATGCACATAGGCGCGCAACCCGTTCCGCCAAGTTTGATCAAGCGTTGGAAGACCTATTTCCCCTATCACGATTACGATACCAATTACGGATTAAGCGAGTCCATTGGTCCCGGTTGCGTGCATTTGGGTATAGGAAACGAGCATAAAGTCGGCGCTATCGGCAAAGCGGGCTACGGTTGGGAAACTATGATCTTGGACGAAAATCGCAAACCCGTCGGCGTCGGTGAAGTCGGGGAACTTGCCGTTAAAGGTCCCGGTGTTATGGAATGCTATTACAAAGACCCCAAGGCGACTGCCGAAGTCAAATTCGGCGATTGGTTATTGACCGGCGATATGGCGGAAGAAGACGAAGACGGCTTTATCTATTTGGTAGATCGTAAAAAAGACGTCATAATCACGGGCGGGGAAAACCTTTATCCCGTACAAATCGAAAACTTTATTCGCGCGCATCAAGCGGTAAAAGACGTTGCGGTCATAGGTTTGCCCGACACTCGTTTGGGGGAAATAGCCGCCGCTATCATCGAAATAAAAGAAGGTTTTACTTGTACCGAAGAAGATATAAAAGCGTTTTGTTGCGGGCTTCCGAGATACAAAAGACCCCGTAAGATCATCTTTGCGGATATTCCGAGAAACGCTACGGGTAAGATAGAAAAACCTCGCCTTCGCAAGATATATTGCGCGGAAAGCGTTGTAATGAAACAATTAAAATCTTAATTTTAGCGTATTTAAAAATTAAAACCGTAAGATCAAATTTGATTTTACGGTTTTTTGTTTTAAACTCGATACGAGAACCCCATAAGGGCGTATCACAAACTCCGCAAGGATATATCGCTTGTGAAGGGATGGTCTTGCGACCGTTTCGATATTGTTTGAATTATAGTAGTTGAAATATGTATTTATTTCGTCGAAGACGCAGTTCACGACATTAGTCGTGTCCGAACGAGCAAAGCGGAATTACACCCAGCAAATAAGTACGGGCTTTTACTTGTTTGCTCTTATAGAGCAAACTGCGCTTTACGCCCGACTTCTTCGCTTCCGTCAAAAATCTTCTTGGATTTTTGACGGGATTTAAAATGGATAGCAAATAAAAGCGACGGGAAAGGGGGAGCACAAATGAAGGCTAAAATGCACTTGTATATTTTCGCCGAGTGAAGGGCGGACGGCAAATGTCTATTCAAAGAATATGGTATTATCGAATTATTTCGATAATACGTTATTGCAAATGCAATAACAACATTTGGCGGTTGATTTTATCCAAAGTAGACTTGTTTTAACAAGGCTACGACGATAAAATGGGGGTTTTTTTCTTTTATATAGACTTTTTATCTTAAAAGTATAAGAAAAACAAGAAAAACAAGAAAAACAAGAAAAACAAGAAAAACAAGAAAAACAAGAAAAACAAGAAAAACAAGAAAACAAAAAAACAATTATTTCTAAAAACCCCCATTTTGCAGCCGTGATGATTTGAAAATCATCTCTTTGTGCAAAATCAAGCCCCCTTTCTTTCGTCTATTAAAATAGCCGAAAGGGTGCAAACGCTTACGCTATTTAAGGATAGAGAAATATGACGCTGCCGCATTTAATAACGCGACGTTGCTTTGCAATACGATATATTTGCTATTGCAAATGCGATATATATAACGTATGATATAAACTCCAAAACGTTCCGAAATGGACATATCGTGCCGTAGGCATATTGTCCCCAAATGGCATATCGCAAATTCCGTAAGGATATATCGCTTGAGAAGGGACGGTTTTGCGACCGTTTGACGTTATTCGTTTAATAACCCCTTTATTTCCGCTCTTTCTTCGCCAAACGCAAAAATTATTTTTTGAGCGTTTTCGACGGTTATCTTGGTGGATAGCGGAGATCTAAAATCTATTGCGACGACTTTGCCAAGTACCTTTATACCGTATCCGTTACCTACGTAAGACGGAGTAATGAACTTGGTTTTGATCTCGTCGCGTCCAAATAGTTTTCCAAAAGCGTTCGGAGTTATATCTTTTTTGTAAAGTCTAAATCTTTTTCCCTTTACGTTATTGAAATCTTTATCCGCAAAGTATATGGTTTCCCCTTTTTCGGCGTGCAGATTAAAAACGGCTTTTTCGGTGTTTCCGTCAAAAGTCATAGTTACTATTTTATCTTGTTTTTCCAATAAACATTTTACGCTTTTGCCATTGCCTTTAAACGATAAATATATCTCGTTTTCTTGCTCGGATAAAACTTCGCAAACGGGCAGTTGAACGAAAGACTCTTCTTTGTCGTCTTCTTTGACAGCCAAAAAAGGTAATACGTCGCTCGACGTAAAAAGAATTTTATCGTTTTCGGTTATTCCGAAACAGTTGTTACCTTTGACCGTTTTCATCTTATCACCTAAAAAAATTATAGTTCGGACGTTTAAAATTGTCAATACCGCTAAAATAAAGAAACCAAATATTAAAAAATAGTATAAGAAATATAAAAAATGTTTTTTTGCCTTTTAATTCTTTTGCGTCGGTCAAAGTCGATATGTTATAATTATTTTAATTATAAAAAATTAAGGGAGATGATTTCATGGCGCGTATCTTAGATGAGCAATCCAGAACTTTTAGCGAATTTTTACTTATACCCGGTTATACGTCCGAGGACTGTATTCCCGCCAACGTTTCATTGAAAACCCCGCTAACTAAGTTTAAAAAAGGCGAGGAACCTAAGATATCTTTAAATCTCCCTTTGGCTTCGGCGATAATGCAATCGGTCAGTAACAACACGATGGCGGTCGCTTTGGCAAGAGAAGGCGGTATCAGTTTTATTTACGGCTCGCAATCTATCGAAGACGAAGCCGAGATGATAAGAAAGGTCAAGGCTTATAAAGCGGGCTTCGTGGTCAGCGATAGCAACCTTACCCCCGACGCGACGTTAAGCGATCTTTTGACGCTTGTCGAGCAAAGCGGACACAATACCGTTGCCGTTACCCACGACGGCACTCCAAACGGCATACTTAAAGGCATTATCACAAGTCGCGATTATAGACCTTCTCGTATGACGGCTGATACCAAAGTTTCTACGTTTATGACGCCTATCGAACATTTGGTTACCGCACCCGACGGCACAGGGCTTACGGAAGCCAACGATATTATTTGGGAACATAAACTTTCTTCCTTACCTATCGTGGATAAGGACGGCAGATTATTGTATTTCGTTTTCCGCAAGGATTACGACGAACATAAAGCGTATCCCAACCAACTTTTGGACGACGAAAAGAGATACGTCGTAGGGGCGGGTATAAACACGTTCGATTACGAAAAACGTATCCCCGCACTTTTGGAAGCGGGTGCGGACGTTTTATGTATCGACAGTAGCGAAGGCTACACTATTTGGCAAAAGAGAACTATCGAGTACGTTAGAGAAAAATACGGCGACTCGGTCAAGATAGGCGCGGGCAACGTAGTCGACAAGGACGGATTTTTGTTCCTTGCCGAAGCGGGCGCGGACTTTATAAAAGTAGGTATCGGTGGCGGTTCTATTTGTATCACGAGAGAACAAAAGGGTATAGGTAGGGGACAAGCGTCCGCACTCTTGGACGTTTGCAAAGCAAGAGACGAGTATTATCAAAAAACCGGCGTTTACGTTCCCGTTTGCTCGGACGGCGGTATAGTTCACGATTATCACATGACTTTGGCTTTGGCGATGGGCGCCGACTTCTTGATGCTCGGCAGATATTTCGCTCGTTTTGACGAAAGTCCTACCGCAAAGATAAACATAAACGGCACTTACTTTAAAGAGTATTGGGGCGAAGGCAGTAACCGCGCTCGTAATTGGCAACGTTACGGTATGGGGACGTCGACGGGTAAATTATCATTTGAAGAAGGCGTTGATAGTTACGTACCGTATGCGGGCAAGTTATCCGACGTCGTCAATAAGAGTATGTATAAGGTCAAATCCACTATGTGCAACTGCGGGGTTACCAATATCCCCGACTTGCACGAAAAAGCGACCCTTACCGTGGTATCGTCCACGAGTATCGTAGAAGGCGGTTATCACGACGTAACTTTAAAAAACAGTAACAGTCGAAAAGACTGATAGATTAAGGAGTTAATTATTTTTATGGAAAGTATCAAAAATCTTGATTTGGCGCAACGTATCCGCGAGATGAGAGCGATCTCGGGATTTACGGTCAAAGAAATGGCGGAAAAAACTCAACTTACCGAGTCGGCGTATTTAATGTATGAAAACGGCGAAATAGATATTCCGTTCACTTTCATATATAAGTGCGCTTTTGCTTTCGGTATAGAGCTTACCGACCTTATAGAAGGTAGAAGTCCTACCTTGCGCGGTTACACGGTTACCCGCAAAGGCGAAGGTTTGGCTACCGCAAGAGAAAGAGAAGAAGGTATTTCCATAAATAATTTAGCCCCTAACTTTCACGGTAAAGGCGGAGAGCCTTATTGGGTAAGATACGAATATTCGGAAAGTCAACAAAACAAACCCATACATTGCACAACTCACTCGGGACAAGAGTTCGACTATATCTTAAAGGGTAAATTAAAAGTAAGAATAGGGGAACACGAAGAGATTTTAAGCGAAGGGGACAGTATTTTCTACAACAGTTCCACCCCGCACGGCATGATAGCGGTCGATCATAGCGACTGTATCTTTTTGGCTTTCGTTTTGCCCGGCAACGACAAGGCGCAAGAGTCGGACGTTCGCAAGAGCATAGTGGAAGCGGGTCAAACCGACAATTTGATATGCGAAAAATTTATCAAGACCGAAATCGGTGAAGACGGCGTTTTAAAGAAGATAGATTTTGTCGATCAAGACAAATTCAATTTTGCTTTCGATATAGTGGACGAGTTGGGCAAAAGAAAACCCGATCAACTTGCAATGATACACCTTGACAAACACAAGATCGAAAGACGTTTTACTTATGCGGATATTAAAAGAGCGAGTGCGCAAAGCGCAAACTATTTTAAATCGTTAGGTATCAAAAAAGGGGATAGGGTAATGCTCGTTTTAAAACGTCATTATCAATTTTGGTTTGCGATAATAGGTCTACATAAATTAGGCGCTATCGTTATACCCGCTACCAATCAATTACAAGAACACGACTTTGAGTATCGTTTCAATTCGGCGGGCGTATCGGCTATTTTATGTACCGCGGACGGCATAACCGCCGAGCAAGTGGATATGGCTCAACCAAAATGCCCGACGTTGACTACCAAAATAATTGTCGGCGGAGCAAGAGAAGGCTGGCGCAACTACGACGAAGAATATAAGTTATTCTCGGGCAAGTTTGAAAGAAACAAAGATTCTATATCGGGATCCGACCCCATGATAATGTTCTTTACGTCGGGTACGACGGGTTATCCCAAGATAGCCACGCACGCTTGCACTTACGCGTTGGGACATTTCCCCACCGCAAGATATTGGCACGGCATACAACCGGGCGGATTACATTTTACCATTTCCGAAACGGGTTGGGGCAAAGCCTTATGGGGCAAACTTTACGGTCAATGGTTATGCGAAGCGACGGTTTTCGTTTACGACTTTGACCGCTTTAACGCCGAAGACATTTTGCCGTTGTTTGCCGAGTATCACATCGACACTTTCTGCGCACCGCCTACGATGTACAGAATGATGATAAAGACCGATCTTAAAAAGTACGACCTTTCAAGCATAAAGAATGCGACAATTGCGGGCGAAGCGTTAAATCCCGAAGTTTTCAAGCAAATCGAAGCGTTGACGGGATTAAGACTTATGGAAGGTTTCGGTCAAACCGAGACCACTCTTGCGATAGCCACTTTGGTCGGTATGAACACCAAAATAGGAAGTATGGGCAAGCCCGTGCCTTTGTTCGATATTCACCTTTTGGATAGAGACGGAAACGAAGTCCCCGTCGGCGACTCGGGAGAGATATGTATAAACACTAAAAACGGCGTACCCGTCGGACTTTTTAAAGGTTACTATAACGATAAAGAGCGTACCGACGAAGTTTGGCACGACGGCTTCTATCACACCGGCGACCTTGCTTGGAAAGACGAAGACGGTTATTATTGGTATATCGGTCGCGCCGACGACGTCATCAAATCTTCGGGCTATCGTATCGGACCTTTCGAGATCGAGAGCGTTATTATGGAATTGCCGTACGTTTTGGAATGCGGAGTTTCGGCGGCTCCCGACGAAGTAAGGGGACAAGTCGTAAAAGCGAGCATTGTACTTACCAAAGGTACTGTCGGCACGGACGAACTTAAAAAGGAAATACAAAATTACGTAAAGGCTCGGACTGCGCCTTATAAATATCCACGTATAGTCGTGTTTAAGGACGAATTGCCCAAGACTATAAGCGGAAAGATCAAACGTAACGAACTCTAATTATCAAGGGAAGGTACTTAAATGCAAAACAACATTGACGAAAGATTGCACGAGATCTCGGCAAGAATAAGAGAATTGCGTCTTATTATGAACATAACTCCCGCCGAAATGGCTAAAAAGACGGGGGTAAGTCTCGACGAGTATTTGGCTTGCGAGGACGGTAGAAGCGATATGTCCTTTGCGTTTATTTATAGATGCGCGACCGTATTTAAAGTAGACGTTACCGATATTATCGAAGGTACAAGTCCTAACCTTATGCAGTACGTAGTTACGAGAGCGGGGGACGGTCAACGTATAGAAAAAGCGCATGGTATGATATATTACAACCTTGCGCCTACCTTCCGTAATCGTATCGCCGAGCCTTTGTACGTAACTATCGCTTACGATAAAGAACTTGAAAACAAACCTATCGAAGTTACCACGCACGAAGGACAAGAGTGCGATATAGTTATAAAAGGTAGTTTGATGGTACAAGTCGGCGAGTTTAAAGAAGTATTGAGAGCGGGCGACAGTATTTATTATAATTCGTCCACACCGCACGGTATGATAGCGGTAAACGGCGAAGACTGTGAGTTTTACGCGATAGTTTTAAATCCCACCGGCGCTCCCGTACCCGAACTTACTTATACCAAAGAAGAATCCAAGGACAAGACCAAAAAAGACGGCGGAGTCAGTCGTATTTGGCAAAACTTCGCGCTTCCCAAAGAAGACGAAAACGGCAAATTGTTGTCTATCGACTTTAAAGACGACGACAACTTTAACTTTGCTTTCGACGTAGTGGACGGTATTGCCAAAGAACAACCTTCCAAACTTGCTCTATTGCATATTTCCGAAGACAAGACCGAAAGACGCTTTACCTTCTCGGACGTCAGTCGAGAAAGTTCGAGAGTCGCAAATTATTTAAGATCTTTAGGTATCAAAAAAGGCGATAGGGTAATGCTCGTATTAAAACGTCATTATCAATTTTGGTTTATTTTAAACGGCTTGCATAAATTGGGCGCGATCGCTATACCCGCTACCAATATGTTGCAAAAACACGATTTCGAATATAGATTTTCAAGTGCCGGAGTATCCGCTATCTTTTGTACTACCGACGGCGACACCGCTCGTCAAGTGGAATTGGCGGAAGATAAAGACTTACCGCTTATCAAAATTGCCACTGGCGGCGAAAGAGAAGGCTGGCACTCGTTTGATAAGGAATATAAAGAGTTTTCGGATTATTTCCCCCGTACCGAAGATTCGGCAAAGGGCGACGACTTGATGTTGATGTTCTTTACGTCGGGTACGACGGGTTATCCCAAGATAGCCGCTCACAACTTTAAGTATCCTTTGGGGCATTTCGTTACCGCCAAATATTGGCACGGAGTCAACCCCGACGGTTTGCATTTGACTATTGCGGATACGGGTTGGGCAAAAGCGTTATGGGGCAAATTGTACGGACAATGGCTTTGCGAAGCGGCGGTATTCGTATACGACTTTGACCGCTTTGACGCTCAAGATATATTGTCGATGTTTGCAAAATACCATATCACAACGTTTTGCGCTCCGCCTACGATGTACCGTATGATGTACAAGCAAGATCTATCCAAGTTCGATCTTTCGAGCATCGAACACGCAACGATAGCAGGAGAAGCTCTAAACCCCGAAGTGTTTAGATTGATAGAAAAACAAACGGGGCTACAGATACACGAAGGCTTCGGTCAGTCCGAGTCTACCGTAGTTATTGCAAACTTGGTCGGGTCTCAACACAAACTCGGGTCTATGGGTAAGGTAGTTCCACTTTATGAAGTCGCGCTTTTAGATCCCGACGGTAACAAAGTACCCACGGGCGAAACGGGCGAGATTTGTATAAAAGTCGACCCCAAAAAGCCGAACGGCTTATTCGTCGGATATTATAAAGACGAAGTTAAGACCCAAGAAGTTTGGCACGACGGATATTATCATACGGGCGACATCGCTTGGCAAGACGAAGAAGGCTATTTCTATTACGTAGGACGTGCGGATGACGTTATCAAGTCGTCGGGCTACCGTATCGGACCCTTTGAGATAGAGAGCGTTATTATGGAATTGCCTTACGTCGTAGAATGCGGAGTTTCCGCTTCCCCCGACGAAGTAAGGGGGCAAGTCGTCAAAGCGAGCATAGTGCTTACCAAAGGTACGGTCGGCACGGACGAACTTAAAAAGGAAATACAAACTTACGTCAAAGAACATACCGCGCCTTACAAATATCCCCGTATCGTAGTATTTAGAGACGAACTTCCCAAAACTACTAGCGGTAAGATCATAAGGAGCAAATTGTAATAATGAAAAGGGTAAACATTTTCGCGGGGCATTACGGAAGCGGAAAAACCAATATCGCCGTATCCTTTGCCAAAAAATTGGCTCAGGAAGGCAAAAAAGTCGTAGTATGCGATTTGGATATAGTAAATCCTTACTATCGTACAAAAGATAGTGAAGACGACTTGAACGCTCACGGTATCGAATTGTTAAGTTCCCCTTTCGCTTCGTCTAACGTGGATCTACCCGCGCTTCCTTCCGCTTTTTATCGCATAGTGGAAGAGAAAAGTTCTTACTTTATCTTAGACGTAGGCGGGGACGATAGAGGCGCTTTGGCTCTCGGGCGTTATACCCCGGGGATCTTGGAAGAGAATAATTACGAAAATTATTTTGTCGTAAATTTCTTAAGACCTTTATCGAGAGACGCAAAAACCGCTACCGAAGTTATGGCGGAGATAGTTCAAGCGTCGGGCATACCTTTTACAGCTATTGCAAACAACACAAATTTGGGCGCCGAGACTACGCCCGAGATAATAAAAAACGGATACGAAGAAGCGAAAATATTATCTTCGCTTTGCGGTTTACCCATTGCGTTCAATTCGGTAGAGAAGTCGTTGGCGGATAAAGTCGAGATCCCCGACGTATTACCCTTGACGTTGCAAAAACGTCCAATAGATTAGATATTATTAGGAGGAGAAAAAATGGCAAAAGTAACCTTTAAAACAGATTCGTGTAAGGGTTGCGGCCTTTGCGTTGACGCTTGTCCCAAACATATACTTATTATAGCAAAGGATAAAATCAACAAAAAAGGTCATTCCCCTGCGGAAATGACAGATCAATCTAAATGTATCGCTTGCGCATTTTGCGCTACGATGTGTCCCGACTGCGTAATAACCGTCGAGAAATAGGAGGCAATATGGCAGATAAAGTGTTAATGAAAGGAAACGAGGCTATAGCCGAAGCGGCTATCAAAGCGGGTTGCCGTCATTATTTCGGTTATCCCATAACCCCGCAAACCGAAGTTGCCGCATATATGGCAAAGCGTATGCCTAAAATCGGCGGTACTTTCTTACAAGCGGAAAGCGAAATTGCCGCTATAAATATGGTATACGGCGTAGCGAGTGCAGGGTTAAGAGTTATGACTTCTTCTTCAAGCCCCGGCATCTCTTTAAAGAGCGAAGGTATATCCTATTTAGCGGGCGCGGATCTTCCTTCCGTCGTTATCAACGTTCAACGCGGTGGACCCGGACTCGGTGGTATACAACCTTCCCAATCCGATTATTTTATGGCGACGAGAGGTTGCGGACACGGCGACTTCCGTATGATAGTTTTAGCGCCGTCTTCGGTTCAAGAAATGGCGGATCTTACCATAAAAGCGTTCGAACTTGCAGATAAGTACAGAATGACGTCTATGCTTTTGGCGGACGGCACTATCGGTCAAATGATGGAACCCGTCGCAATAAGTGAAGATATAGAGATAAAGACGTTTGACAAGCCTTGGGCTTGCACGGGTACGAAAATGGAAAGAGAACATAATATCGTCAATTCTCTTTCGTTGGTCCCCGACGAGTTGGAAAAACTCAATTTCCAAAGATTCGAGCGTTACGACGTAATAAAACGCAACGAAGTTATGTACGAAGAGTATATGATGGACGACGCGGATATTTGTTTGGTCGCTTTCGGTATTGCCGCAAGAGTTTCCAAAAACGCTATAGCAATTGCGAGAAGCAAAGGTTACAAGGTCGGTTTGATAAGACCCATCACCTTGTGGCCGTTCCCCCAAGAAGTACTCAACAAAGCGGCGGATAAGTGCAAAGCCTTCGTTTCGGTGGAATTATCTATGGGACAACTCGTAGAAGACGTCGAACTTGCTACGCGTTGCCGTCGTCCCGTTTATCTTTGCAATAGAGCGGGCGGAATGATACCTACCCCCGAACAAGTGGTTGCCAAGATAGAAGAAATCGAGAAAGGAGGTCAAAACTAATGTTGGTATTCGATAAACCTCATGCGTTGACAGACGCACCTTTACATTATTGTCCCGGTTGTACTCACGGTATAGTACATCGTTTGGTTGCCGAAGCCATAGATACTTTGGGTATCGAAGGAAGAACGGTAGGCGTTGCCCCCGTCGGTTGTTCGGTAATGGCTTATAATTATTTTAATTGCGACATGGTCGAAGCCGCTCACGGAAGAGCCCCCGCAGTCGCTACGGGACTTAAAAGAGCAAGACCCGAAAATATCGTGTTTACATATCAAGGCGACGGCGACTTGGCTTCTATCGGCATGTGCGAGACGGTACACTCGGCTGCGAGAAACGAGAATATAACGGTTATTTTTATCAATAACGCCATATACGGTATGACGGGCGGACAAATGGCGCCTACTTCATTACCCGGTCAAGTTACACAAACTTCCCCTTACGGAAGAGACGTTTTGACGCAAGGTTATCCCGTTAAAGTTTGCGAGTTGTTATCCGCTCTCGACGGTCCCGCTTATATCGAAAGAGTTGCGGTAAACAACGTTAAAAACGTAAAAGCCGCCGGCAAAGCGATATTGAAAGCGTTTAAAAACCAAGTTGAAGGCAAAGGATTTTCTTTGATAGAAGTAATTTCTTCTTGTCCTACCAACTGGGGTATGACGCCACAAAAAGCGCTTGAGTGGATAGATACCAATATGATACCTTACTATCCTTTAGGCGTTTATAAAGATAAGACAAAGGAGAGCGAATAATGAAAACCGATAACATACTTATTGCAGGATTTGGCGGTCAAGGCGTGCTTTTTGCAGGAAAATTCTTGGCGTATAAAGGTTTGTTAGAAGAAAAGGAAGTAAGTTGGCTTCCTTCCTACGGACCCGAAATGAGAGGCGGTACCGCAAACTGTTCGGTTATTATAAGCGATACCCCCGTAGGCAGTCCGATAGTCTCAAATCCCGATATTTTGATCGCTATGAACTTACCTTCTTTGGATAAATACGAAGACGCTGTCGTTAGCGGCGGTAAAATATTCGTAGATAGCACTTTGATAGAAAGGAAGATCGTTCGTACCGACGTAGACGTTTATTACGTTCCCGCTACACAAGTGGCGGCGGAAAACGGTATTCCCACGCTTGCCAATATGATAATAATCGGCAAGGTAATGAAAGAGTGCGAAGAACTATCTCACGGGGATTTCAGCAAGGTACTCGGCAAAGTCGTTTCCGCTCGTAAGCAAAATCTTTACGACGCAAACTTCAAAGCGTTGGAACTTGGTAAAAATATGTAAAAGGAGCAGATCATGGATATTCGTATTGAAGAAAACGTTTTACCTAAAAACTTTCCCGACGAAAGCAATTTGGGCTTTGGTAAATATTTTACGGATCATATGTTCATAGCCGATTACGACCGTGAACAAGGTTGGCACGACGCAAGGATAGTTCCTTTCGGTAATCTCTCTTTGCATCCCGCTTCCACCGTTTTCCATTACGGGGCGGAAATTTTCGAGGGTTTAAAAGCCTATCGTACTAGTGACGGCAGCGTTCAAATGTTCCGTCCTATCGAGAATATAAGAAGAATGAACAATTCCGCCGAGCGTTTGCGTTTACCGCAAATACCCGAAGACGTCGCTCTTGAGTGGTTGCTTACCTTCGTTAAGCACGAAAAAGACTGGACGCCAAAGTCCAAAGGCACGTCTTTATATTTGCGTCCCTTCCTTTTCGGTTCGGATCCTTTCTTGGGCGTACACTCTATAAATCAATCCAAATTCGTCATCATCGCTTCCCCCGTCGGCAATTACTACAAAGAAGGTCTTAATCCCGTTAAGATAATGCTCGAGACCGAAGACGTAAGAGCGGTCCGCGGCGGTACGGGTTTTGCAAAATGCGGCGGTAACTATGCGGCGGCAAACAGGGCGGGCGAAAAAGCCGAACAAATCGGTTTTTCTCAAGTTTTGTGGCTTGACGGCGTAGAGCGTAAGTATATCGAAGAAGTCGGCGCAATGAACGTTATGTTTAAGATAAACGGCGAAATAATCACTCCCGCACTTACCGGTTCCATACTTCCCGGCGTAACTCGTAAATCTTGTATAGAACTCTTAAAAGATATGGGTTATAAAGTAACCGAGAGATTATTAAGCGCCGACGAATTGTTCCAAGCGGCGGAAAGCGGAGCATTGGAAGAAGCGTGGGGTTGCGGTACCGCGGCGGTCATTTCGCCTATCGGACTATTGAGATTCCACGACAAAGATTACGTCATCGGCGGCAACAAGATCGGCGAGTTATCTCAAAAATTATACGACACTTTGACCGATATCCAATGGGGCAGACGTGAAGATACTCACGGTTGGATAGTAAAACTATAAGCCTACAATTTATAACAAAAACCGCTGTGCGAAATGAAGTAAACTCCAAACGTTAGATTTTTTTTGGGGAACGACGTAAGCAAACGGAGAGTTCGTTTTAAGAATTAAGGATTTGGATATATTCCAAGTCCTTTTGTTTATTCGTATATATTTAAGATTTTCACGACTTGATTATTGTGTTAAATTATGCTATATTTGTAATATGATTCTTTATGCTACAAAACAAACCATAGAAAGATACAAAATTGTATTGCCGCAAGATATGCATTCTCCATTCAAAGAGATTGCGCTTTCTACCTTGCAAAAAGAAGGCGGAGACAGATTATTGGAATGGGGTGCTAAACTATTCTATTTTAATCGCAGAAAATGCCTTCAAGTGGTGAACTTTGCATCAAAGTTGACGCTGTTTCTTTTCGATGTTAAAGTTGACGACCTATATTACGTCGGGAACGCTATCGCACATTATTTATTGGATATTTATAGCGATAATGTCGTTATGACCAAACTTCTTGACAGATTCTTTGAAGATTATCCCGTTTTAACGTTTGGTAGACTGACGGATAAAAGAGCAATTGCCACGCTCAATCGTACACAGTTGACGTTTGCCGACGACGATTGGTTCTATAACTTCGTCGAAAAAAACGTTTTACAGACAAGGAAGATAAACAAAAAGATCAACTTCGACTGGTTCTTCACCGAAAAGAATGACGGCAAAACGGAATATTTCTACAGTGGGGAAAAATTTGAGCGGCTATTGAAAGAGCGATACTTATAGTCGTTTGTAAAAGAGTCTTAAAACGCTCGTAAAAAACGTTTTGGATAAACTTTTTGTTTGTCTCGTTTTCGCTGATATCGTTTTATCGATAAATATTATAATGCGCCCTTTTAACGTTGGATTTATCTTATTAACTCGACGTATATCTTAACATTTAATGTATATAACTTGACATCTATCTTGACATTTACTATTTATAACTTGGCATTTGATAAAAATAACTTGACATCTATCTTGACATTTTATGTATAATTGTATATAATTAATATAGACGATTAACGTATAGGAGTAAAGCAAATGTTTTTTTTGAACGTGCAAGAAGCGGCTAAAAAATGGGAAATGGACGAGCGCAGGATTACAACGCTTTGTCGTGATGGTAAAATCATTGGTGCGATTAAAGAGAATGGGAAGTGGCTTATTCCCGTTAATTCGGAAAAACCGGTAGATGGGAGAACGAAAAGGAACTCTTCGTTGACAACAAAAAAACCATTACCTATCGGTGTTTCGGATTTTAAAGAAGCTGTCAGTAATTATTATTACGTGGACAAAACCTGTCTAATAAAAGACATATTGGACGATCTGCCAAAGGTCAGTTTGTTTACACGCCCACGTCGTTTCGGCAAAACATTGACTATGGATATGCTTCGCGTATTTTTTGAGAAAAGCAATGAAGATACGTCTCGCTATTTTATTGATAAAAAGATATGGGCGTATGGTGAAAAATACACTTCTTATCAAGGAAAATATCCGGTGATCTATCTTTCGTTCAAGGATGTGAAATTTGATACGTGGGAAGATACTTTCGCCAAAATGAAGTCGCTGTTTCAAACGGAGTTTATTCGCCATAAAGAAATTATCGATGGAACGAAAGCAGATAATAATGAGATTGTTTACTATAACAAAGTAATGACAGGTGATACGACGGAAGTCGAACTGACCGAAGCGCTTGCACGGTTATCCAAGATGTTGCATGACTATTACGACGTTGCGCCCGTCATTATTATCGACGAATACGACACCCCCATACAGCAAGGCTATACGAAGAAATACTATGAGAAAATCATCGTTTTTATGCGCAATCTTTTTTCGGGTGGATTCAAAGACAACTCTCACTTGTCATTTGGGTTTATGACGGGCATTTTACGCGTTGCCAAAGAGAGTATATTCAGTGGAATGAACAACCTTATCGACAACTCGGTTTTGAAAGAGCGTTACAGTACCTACTTTGGTTTTACGAAAGAAGAAGTTAAAACGATACTTTCCGCTTACGGCAAGAAAAACAAATTTGGTGAAGTGTGCGAATGGTACGACGGATATCGTTTCGGAACCCACGAAATGTTTAATCCGTGGTCGGTTATCAGTTATATTAAAAACGATTGCTTGCCGCAAGCGTATTGGCAGAATACGGGGAGCAACGATATTATTCGCCAAATCGTTTTAGAATCGCCCGTAGAAACAAAAGAAAAGTTGCAAGCCTTGTTGGAAGGGAAATCCGTACTTGCGGACGTGGATACTTCCGTAATCTATCCCGAAATCAAAGATAACCCACAGACAATATTCAGTTTTTTATTGATTGCCGGCTACTTAAAATTGAACAAAAGTCCGAACGTCGTAGGAACGTCTTTTTATTACGTTTCCATACCAAACAAGGAAATACAGCGTATTTATGGGAAAGAGATTCTTTCGGCGATCGGCGATTCACACGCGCAGTCCACGGCGTCGTTCATTCAACAAGCGATCATTGACAACGATATAGCCGGAATGAAACAACATCTCGAACGATATCTCAAACAAACGGTCAGTTTCTTTGATACGTCCAATGAAGGATTCTATCACGGTTTAATGTTGGGGCTGTATGCGGTAATGAACGATTTGTATGCAGTTTCGTCCAATCGGGAATCCGGAAACGGTCGTTTCGATATTCAAATGGTTCCGTTTAATAAGAATATGCCTGCAATCATTATCGAAGTTAAGGTTCTGTCTACTGCGAGTCAAAATGCTGAAACGATAACAAACGAACTCCGCGCATTATCGCAAAAAGCTCTCGACCAAATCGACGAAAAAGAATATGCATATCCGCTTGAAGCGCAAGGTTATAACGTTTTGAAACTTGGAATCGCTTTCTATAAAAAGCAATCCGAAATTTCCTACAGATAAATAATAATTCCAAAAGATTTAGAGTGTACCAATATTTGGACAAATGACTGTTTACAACGTAAAACGGATACGCTATTAAGTGATATTGTTTGCATAGCAAACAGTTATATTTTTAGAGCAAGTCTAAAAGTTATATTTTGACTTGCAGTCAAAGTTATATTATATTTGCCACAACTTACCCTATGGGTAAATATAACTTTGCGTAGCAAAATATAACTGCGAAAGCAATATAACTTGCCGATAGGCAAATATAACTAGTGCGTCAGTAATAGAGATTATTACTGACGCACTAAATACAGCGGTTTTTTTGTCGTTTTAATCGTAGGTCTTGTAGATTTTGAGAAAGGGTCAAGCCGTTTCTCCGCCTTTTTTGAGATTGTACTTTTTTATTGCGTCTTCACGCATTTTAAATTTAAGTATTTTGCCGGCGACGTTCATAGGGAATCCGTCTACGAAATCGATATATTTAGGCACTTTATGTTTAGCCATGTGCGCTCTTATATACGCTTTCATTTCGTCGGCAGTCATCGTTTCGCCTTCTTTAAGTATGATAGCCGCAAGTATTTCTTCGCCTAATCTTTCGTCGGGAACGCCGATGACTTGTACGTCTTTGACTTTGGGATGAGTATAAATAAATTCTTCTATCTCTTTGGGATAGATATTTTCACCGCCACGGATTATCATATCTTTAAGTCTACCCGTAATACGATAGTTGCCGTCCTTGGTTTTGCAAGCCAAATCACCCGTGTGCAACCAACCGTCTTTGTCAATGGCAAGCGCGGTCGCTTCGGGCATTTTGTAGTAGCCTTTCATTATGTTGTATCCCCTTGCGACAAATTCGCCCGTAACTTCGTCGGGACATTCTTCGCCCGTTTCGGGATCGATTATTTTGCACTCTATTTCGGGCAAGGCTCTGCCTACCGTCCCGACTCTTACTTCTATAGGGTCGTTTACGCTACTCATAGTGCAACCCGGGGCCGCTTCGGTTTGCCCGTAAACGATGGTTATTTCGCTCATGTGCATCTTTTCGACGACTTCCTTCATTACCGCAATAGGACAAGGACTACCCGCCATAATGCCCGTTCTCATATAAGAAAAGTCGGTTTTTTCAAAATCGGGATGGGATAGCAACGCAATAAACATCGTGGGAACGCCGTGGAAACAAGTTATTTTTTCGCGGTTTATGCAATCTAAGGCGGGTTTTGCCGAAAAGTATGGCAGGGGCATTATAGAAACGCCGTGAGTTACCGCCGCAGTCATAGAAAGCACCATGCCAAAGCAGTGGAACATAGGTACTTCTATCATCATCCTATCCGCAGTGGAAAGATCCATTCTATCCCCGATACATTTACCGTTGTTTACGACGTTGTAATGCGTAAGCATAACGCCCTTTGGAAATCCCGTAGTACCCGACGTATATTGCATATTGCAAACGTCGTTTTTGTCGACGTTGTTAGCCATTCTCAAAATAGTGTCCAAAGGCACGTTTTGAGCATAAGCAAAACTTTCTTTAAAAGTGATAGCGCCTTTGTTTTTAAATCCTACCGTTATAACGTTGCGTAAAAAGGGCAAACGCTTTGCGTGTAGTCTTTCGTTTGGTTTTTTAGTCGACAATTCGGGGCATAACTCGTTTATTATTTGTTGATAGTTGCTGTCTTGATAACCTTTTATCAAAATCAACGTATGCGTGTCCGATTGTTTTAAAATATATTCGGCTTCGTGTATCTTGTATGCGGTATTCATCGAAACCAATACCGCGCCGATCTTGGTAACCGCCCAAAACGCTATATACCACTCGGGAACGTTCGTCGCCCAAACCGCAACGTGAGATCCCGCTTTTACGCCTAAACCTACCAATGCTCTCGCAAACTCGTTTACGTCGTTTCTAAATTCTTGATAAGTTCTCGTATAATCCAAAGTGGTATATTTAAAAGCGATTTGATCGGGGAACTCTTCCGCCATTTTGTCAAGCACTTGCCCGAAAGTATAGTCGATAAGCGATTCTTTTTTCCAAACGTAACGTCCCGTATGAGCGTTGTTGTAAAAAAGATGACTTTTTCTTTTTTCGTTTTCGTACTTTTTAAAAGTGGAATAAAATTGAGTTAAAATGACTTCTATATCAAATTCGGGGGTGTTTTCGGGATTCCAAACCAATACGAAGTGTCCCGCGTAATTTATGGAGTCCAACGCCGCGATATATTCTCTTATAGGGATAACGCCTTCCCCGAAAAGTGCGTCTTGACCGTTTTCTTCGGAGTCGGTAACGTGGACTAATTGAACGTATGCGCCAAGATTTCTTATGCTATCTTTTGCAAGTTCCCCGCTTTTAAAGGTGGCGTTAATATCCCAACAAGCGCAAAGGTTATCGCAAGCGAAAACGTTTAAAACGTCCCCTAATTTTTGCGTGGAAGAGTAATCGCATTTGCTCTCTATCAAAATACGTTTGTTTAAGGCTTCGGCTTTGGGTAAGACTTCTTTTAAAAGTTTTATCGCGTCGGTTTCGTCTTTTGCGCCGTCCGAATATACGGTAACGTTTTCAATACCTAAATTTGCCGCAATGGTAAGGCAATAATTAAGCCTTTCAATCCCTTCTTTTGAATAGGTCGCTATATTTATAGCGGAATTTAATGCGGCGATAGATAATTTTTTATCGGCTAACGTTCTTTTGATAAGTATGGAATTGGACGGGTCGAAAACGCCGTTTTTTATTACGTTCTCGGGCGCTACCAATTCGGCGCCGTTTAAACGATTTGAATAAACCGCTTTAAATAGAGCGGTCTCGTCTAATTTCCAATGTAAGGCACTAACGGATAAATTCATATCAATTTTCCTCAAAAGCGATCTTGTTTATAGCGCTAACGTATGCTCTTATGCTTGCGCCGATAACGTCGGTGGACAGTCCCGTTCCCGAGAATATCTTGCCGTACGCTCTAAGTTTGACTATAGCCGAACCCATTGCTTCACGTCCTTCGGTAACCGCGGTGATTTGATAATCGTCCAATTCGTAATGGCAACCGATAGCGTTTTCTATCGCCAAAATGCCCGCGTCTACGGGACCGTCGCCAACGCTCAACCCCATTATTTGTTGACCGTCTTTTTCCAACTTTACCACTGCGGTGGGGGTGATCAAATTTCCGCTATTTATGACGTAACTAATAAGGCGATAGGTTTGCGGTACTTGCAAAGAAGCGTTTGCGATGATAACTTCCAACTCTCTTGCGCCGATATAAGATTTTTTGTCCGCTATACGCTTAAACGATTCGTATATCAATATCATATCTTCGTCGCTTAAGTCGTAACCGAGTTTAGTAGCCGCTTTTTGCACTTCGTCGACGGTGGCGTTTTTATCCAAAGTCAAGCCCGAATCTTCTTTTACCCCAAATTCAAAAGGCGAGTTTTCACTCTTTTGTATTTTGGAGTAGTTGCGTATCTTCTCGACCGTTGCCAAAACTTTGGTCGGGTCTATATTAAGATTTGCTTTAAGCGAAGACGACAGTAAATTGTACGTGCGGTCCAAATTTGTGTAGGACGAGCCGTAAACGGCGGTTTTTACCGTCTTAACGCCAAGTTTTACGGCGGATAACATATTTGCGTAACCCAAACCGAAATCGTCGTTAGTTTGTATCGCAAGTGATATTCCGTCCATCGACGCTTTTTCCGATAACGACTTTAAGAAAGCGGAAAACTCGTCCACGGGCAAATTGCCTTCTCCGTCTACCAATACCAAAGAAGTTATGCCCGCGTTTTTTAAACTGCCGAAAAGTTCCGCCAAAAAATCCACGTCGGCTCTAAAAGCGTCAAGCGCTTTAAACTCTATTTTATCGCATAATTTTTTGCATTTTTCTACTAAAGAAACCGCGTTTTCCAAAAGTTTGGGCGGTTTGACGTGGCAATAATATTCTATTTGCACGGGGGAAACGGGAAGGGTTATTTGCAAAACGGGGGATTTAGCGTCTTTTACGCTTTCCCAAGCGGTCGCTATACTTTCGTCCGTTTGCCCGACGTCGCATATCAAAGTCGAATACTTAACTTGTTCCGCCGCGGTCTTTATAAGTAAGGCGTCCGATTTATCCAACGGAAAGGGAAGTTCGATAGAATCCACTTTCAATTCGTCAAGACTCAAAACGTATTCGAGTTTTTCTCTAAAAGTCTGTTTGTCTTGTACCGAGTTTTTTAAAGTAACATCAGATAAGAATAATTTATTCATACGCGCCTGCCTTTATAAAATATCTATATATAAATTTTATCAAATATAAAGGACGTAGGTCAAACGCACGAAAAGCGTAAACGCATAATAATTTATAAAAAAACGATGTTGCAAAGTATTGTATCATTATTCTCTATATTGCAAATATAGTAAAATAGTGTTAAAATAAAAAAAGGAGATAAAAAAAATGGTTTTAGGCGAAGTAGTTTGTATAAAAATAGATCATAAATTGGGCTCGGTCGACGACAACGGCGTTTATTATCCCATTAACGTCGGATACGTAAACGTAAACGATTACGACGATACCAAGCAAATAGTTTATCTTTTAGGCGTTATAGATCCCGTCAGCGAGTATAACGGGGAATTTATCGCGTTGGTCAAGTGTCTTGGGGAAGACGACAAGATAGTTTGCGCGCCCTTCGGTAGCGAGTATTCCAACGACCAAATAGCGCAAGAGATTTCTTTTTTAGACCCTTATTGCAGTATAGAACGCCCCGTCAATATTTAAAAACCGCTTTTTAGTTCGGCAAAACTCAACGCAAAAACGGTGGATAATAAATCAATACCGCCAATTACCGAAAGGACTATAACAAACCATAATCCAACCGTCGCTATACCAAAATATGATAATACTATCAAGGTAACGGCGGCTAAAATCGTGAATATATTTATACCTAAAAGAATAAAAAATCCGAGTTTTATATATTTTAAAGCGTTTTTCATTCCCAATATACCCCCGTTTCTTTTAATTCGTCTATCGTATCGAGTGCGTAATTGCCTTGTCCCAAATAATTTCTACCGTCGCTATCCGTCAATAAGTAGGTATCGTCGACTAGCGTGTTTTGAGTCATACCCATATAATTTTCGTAACTAATTGCGCCGATCGCATATTTTGCGGTCTCTTTTTTTATCGAGTAATTATGGGCTACGTTAGAATTGTACAATAAAGCGACGTTTACTGCGACGTCGCAAAAGTCCATACCGATAACTCCGCCTATCGCTTGATTCGAGTTTTCCGAATATTCAAAATCGCAGTCCGCATAAGAGTACGCAACGCCCCCTCTGTCGTATCCGACTACGCCCCCGACTATCGTCAAATTGACGGTTGACGAAGAGATCAATTTACACTTGGAATAACTTTCGCTAATAGAACCGCGATAAGTCATAAATAAACTTACTTGTTGCACGGTGTTGCAAGCCGCGATACCGCCTAAATATGCGTAAGCGTCTACTGCGGACAAGGTTATATCGCCTAAATTTTTACATTTGGTTATAATCCCCAAATTGACCGCGGTTATACCGCCCGAAAATGCTTCGGCGCTCGCTAATCTTTCGTTATTTTCCCCTAACGGGATCTTGACGTCGGATATAACTTCGACTTTGCCTAAATTGGAACAGTTTTCCACTCGACCCGAAATCCCGTTTGTCAAAACCACGCCGGCGGCGTTCGGATTCCATATACCGTAACGCCCGTTTTCGTACGGCTCGGGGCTTATATAACTACTCGTTTGCTTTACGTATGCGTTATTTACGCAGTTTATTATACTTGCGTTGTTTTCCACGCAAAGACCCGCCGCGTCGACGGTATCGAATATCCCTTCGCCGTAAACGTTAACGTTTTCTATCCTGCCGTCGTTTATAGCCACCGCACCGCTAAAGTAGGCGTTGCCTTCGCCGTTTGAATTCCCGCTAACGGATAAGTAAACGCTCGAATCGGTAACGCTCCCCGTATTGTTGACGGCAAATCCGCTTAAGTATAAATTGTCTTGGGTGGTGTTTTCGGAAAAGTTTGACCTTATAGTTAGCGTTACGTCGTGGATATTGCCTTGATTATTTATAAACAAAGCGACGTCTTGGGTAATAGCCCCGTTTTTATCGATAACTATATTGACGTTTTTTAGTTCCCCTTTAAAATCTTTTGCCAAAAAGTCGTCGTTTAAAGTTATGGTTTTACCGTTTCCGTCAATGACGACTTCGCCTATTTCGTCTAAACCTTGCGTAAAAGCCATATCCTTGGTCAATAGGATATAAGAGACCGCGTTTACTTGTTTGTAAAAAGCGTTTGCCGAGTTTATCCTTAACGGATGATGTTGAGAGCCGTAACCTATAACGAAAATAAAAACGAGAAGCAAAGTAAGGATAGAGACGGTTGCAACAAAACCGCCCAAAGCAAAAACTCGTATCAAGTTTTTATTTTTATTTTTTAACTTTATGTTTGGCAATATCAACTCGGTAGGCGTAACGGTCGCGTCTAAACCAAAGCGTAATTGATATATTTTTGCTATCAACTCGCAGTATTTTTCGTCCTTTGGTACAAATCCCCATATTTTTTTGATGTGAGCGGATCTACCTAATAGGGCAAGCATTTCGCAAGGGGTAACAGTTTTTCCGCTTATATAAAATCTAAGGCATTTTTGCGCTATGACTTTAAAATCTTCGTATATCTTGATAGGCTCGTCCAAAACGACGTATTCGCTATATTTAAGCATATCCCCTTCGTGTATGCGGATAATGCTTCCCGCTTCGTACATATAGCAAAGACTAAGTAAAGGAAATCTACCGAAAGAATAGCCGTAATTGCCCACGGCTCTCAATAACCTTTCAAATTCCAAAAGATCGTCGTTTATTATGCTGTTTAATAGCGCTGTATCGTCCATATTATTTCTTTATTTTTACCTTTCTCGTTTGCGCCCAACGATCTAAAACGTCGTAAAGATAACTTTCGTCAACGTCCCCTTTTTCGGTGATCTTCTTTAAAAACGCGTTAGTCGCTTCTTGTTCGGCTACCAAATTTTTGAGATTTGCGTTGCCGTCTTTTACTTGCTTGGAAACTTCGTCTTGCGCACCTTTAATGTCTTCCAATTTTTTAGCGTTAGTTTCCATTACCTTTGCAACGTCCTTGTTTATAAATTCGCTAACGTTTTGTATGTTGGTATTATAACTTTCCAAAGAACGTTGTAATTGAGAAAGGTTATAAGATCTTTTCTTTTCTTCGGCTATGTTTTCCAACTTTTTGAGTTGAACTTCGGCGGAATTTTCCAATTCGCTTATGGTTTTTACCGTCTTTTCCACACGGTCGAAAGTACCGATGATGTTTTCCATCGCGGCGGTATAACGATTTGTTTCACTTACGAATTTATCTATTCTTTGAGATAGATTTCCCGCTTTTTCGGCTTGGGCTTGCAAGTTGTTCATTATTTGCGTAAGTTTGCCCGACACGTTGCCTTCAAACGCGTTGTTCAACTTGCCTATATCGTTTTGAACGGATTGATAATTGGCGGCAAATTCTCTCAAATTATCGGATATAGGGGTAAGTAGATCGCGATACCCCTTAAAAGTTTCAATAAGTTCGTACAATTCATCATTTCTTTCCATTTTTCCTTGCCCCCTGCAATATTTTGCGAGTATCTTTCAATTCGTTCTTTAAATTATCTAAATCGGACTTTAAAGTATTAAGTATCAATTCTTTCGCTCGTTCGTTATTTTTTAGTTCGGGATAAAACCTTGCTATGTCTACGGTAAGTTTTCCGTCCCCTTTGCCAGCGACTTCATCGACTAATTTTATAAGTTCTTCGTCGCCTGATAGTGCAAAATATTTTTTTGCCCGCTCGAGTTCGCCCATCTCCCAATACGCTATCCCCGCGCCTTTGTAGTCCCCGCGATAAACTCTTTGTTCGTATATCTTTATAATATCCAAATACCTTACTCTTTCGGTATCGTCTTCAAGTCTGTTTGCGGTGTAGGTAGCGTTGTCGAATTGACCGAACTTTAAAAACTCTTCTATTCTTTCCAATAGTTCGTCTCTATCGACGTCTACTTTACTTACGGTTTTAAGTATCTCTTTTATTCCGTCTTGAGTGGACTTGCAGTCGAATTTTTGTTTAAAGAAATCTTCAAACGCTTTAACGCTTTTGCTTTCGGTAACGAAAAGATTGCGTTTCGCTCTTGAAATACCCACGTAAAAAAGGTTGAAATAGTATCTATATACCGAGTTTTCGTCCGCTTTTTTGCGGTTTACGTCCAATTCTTCCAAAGTCCGCCATTTTTCGTAGTTGTCGGAAAGTAAGTCGTAAAGCAAAACCGTATCTCTTTCCAACCCCTTTATTTCGGAAACGGTCAAAATTTCTTGTTTAGGCAAACTTTTCCTTAAACGGTTTTTGACTTCCACTCCCGTTACCACTATGGTAAAGGGATTTGGTTTTTCCTTGGCAAGTTTATTTAAAGCGTCGTCGTCTTTAAAGAAAACGGCGCTCGCTTGGTCGTTTCCTATCGCGGTACCCTTTAAAATAAAGTTGTGCAGTCCGAATTTTTTTACGTTTAGATCGCTTAAAGTATTGACTATATCCGTTATGGATCTCGTGTTGCGATAGTTGTTTTTTAACTCCGCCACTTTCATTTCTTCTTTGTCGTATAAAAGTCTTTTTAGATAGGCAAAAGAGAAGTAGGACGGATTTATCATTTGCAAAGCGTCGCCGACGGCAAATACCTTGCGTGAGATTTTGGAAATAAACGCCAAATTTATTTCGGTAAAATCTTGTACTTCGTCGATTATGGAAAGAGAATACCACGGTTCTTTAAGCGAAGGTAATAATTTTTTGCAAATAAGATTATTGTCGGTCGCATTTTGCGATTCTAAAAATTTAACGTAGTCCAATGCCACCGAATAAATAACTTCGCACTCTCTTTTGGAAAAAGAGTTTTCTCTTAACTTGACGTAATCTTCCAAACTTATAATTTGGTCGCTATTATCTCTATTGCAACCGAGTATCAAGCCGTATATCTCTTTGTAAATGATCTCGTAATTTAAAGTAGGAATTTTCGCTATCTTCGAGAGGACGAATTTATTTGCGCCTTGTAAAAATTTTTTGACGAAAAAATCTTCGTTCGCTATCGTTTTGTCGGCAGCGAAATCGCTTAAAAGTTTAAACTCTACGTTATTGTCTAAAAAGTTGACGAAGTCCCCGAGTTTTTCGGAAATGCTTGCGTTAGTATCTACGTTTAAAAATATACCCAAACGGGCTTCCACCGCTCGTTTTTTGTCCCCTTTTACAAAGCGTACTTTGTTATTGTCGAGAGCGTTTTTAAAGGATAAAACGTTTTTTCTAAATAGTTTTATTTTGCTTTCGGTATCTATCAATAAGCCCCTTGAAAAAGTGGTATATAAAACTTTTCCGTGGTAGTTACGCGCGGCGGAAAATACTATTTTGTCAATACAAACGTTGGTTTTACCGCTACCCGCTACGCCTTGAGCCAAAACGTTTACGTTTTCGGTAGTAACTATTTTTAGTTGTTCTTCGTTTAAAAGCGGAAAATTAACTTGATCGTCCGAAGAGAGCAGATAAAGTTTTGCAAAATCGTCGCCGACGGGTCTTGCGGTCGGGAAAACCGAAAACTCTATTTGTTTTTTATTTTCCAAATACTGAACGAAGGCAAGATCGTTTTTTCTCTTAACGTCCCCTTTATCTTCGTACGAGTAAAAAATCACGTCTTCGGCGCCGTCGGTAACCGACGTTAAACCTATCGCAACGTAAAAAGCGTGTTTTTGATCGGTAGTTACCAAACGGTAATAATTATCGGTAAGTAATTTGGAAAACAGTTTTTGGTCGCTAATTAACCCTTCGGCAAATTGCGTGATAAAAAAATCTACGCCCGTAAATCTTGCCGTTTCTTTTACGAACCTTTCGGTCTTGCATATTCTCGTCTCGGACGATAAATATAGGGTATCCAAATTTTTACTAATAACCGTCGACATTTATTTAATTATAAACCAAAACTCTAAAAAAAGCATTAAATAAAGTATAATTTATTTACTATTTTATATAGCCTATTTTTATTGCGGCGGTAAGCGATGTTATATCGCCGTTAAAAAAGTCTTTTAGCGGTACGATAGTATTTACTCTCGTATCCGTTAGCGTTTGATCGAAATAGTTTAATTCTCTAAAAATTTTCGGCTCAAGCGATCTTTCGGCGATTTTTTGCGATTCCGAATTTGCTTTTTCGGCGTCTTCAAAACTTATCGCCTTTAATTTTTCTTCGAGCGCCTTTCTTGCTTTCTTTTTGTTTTCAAGTTGAGATCTTTCGTCTTGGCAAGTAATTATGAGATTTAAAGGCAAATACACGAGACGGATCGCCGTTTCTACCTTATTGATATTTTGTCCCCCTTTTCCGTGGGATAAAAAAACGTCCGTTCTTACGTCTTTATCGTTTATAACGACGGGTTTCGCTTCCTTGTAAGTAAATACCAAAACTTTTACGATAGAATTCTTTTGCGCTTTTATTTTATGGTATACGTTGCACGTTTTAAAAATATCCGCGCCTTTGCCTTCTATCAAAAGTCCCGTCTTTAAGGGTGTGCATAGTAGTCCCAATTTATCGGATAAATTGCGATAAGCGGATAAAATATCTTGGTTTAAAGGTTCGGTTTTTAAATAAACTTTTTCGTCTTTTTTATCCTCTAAAAGAGAGATCATCTTCAAAAAATACAGGTCGTTTTCCTTTTTTAGATCGTTAAGCATCTCTTTTAACGCAGGATCGTTTTCATTAAATTCTTTTATGTATTCTTTTGAAAGACGGTCGTTTTCTAAAATTTTATCACGCAAAAAAACTATCTCTTCAAGCATCGACTTCCTTTGAGATAAAAGTTTGACTTGATTGACGTCCGCGGTTATCTCGGGCGCTAAAAGTAAGTCGTCGATTTTTTTTGCTTCGTCGTTATATTTTTGAGTGATTTTCGTTACGTATTCAAAAACGTCCATACTTGATTTTAACATATCGACCGTTTATAATCAAGTCGTAATTGACAAAGCGTAAAGTCGGGTTTATAATTTTGTAAAAGGAGATAAATATGAGAACGGATAGAAACAACGATCAATTAAGAAAGGTAGAGATAATACCTGATTTTACAAAAGTAAGCGGCGGATCGGCGCTTATCAAATGGGGCAATACCCAAGTACTTTGCACCGCGATGTTAGACGATAAACCAATGCCTTTTAAAGAAGGAACGGGGGAAGGTTGGCTCACTGCCGAATACGCCATGTTGCCGTCGTCCACTCTTACTCGCAAACAAAGAGAAGGCTCTCGTCCCGACGGTAGAAGCACCGAAATAAAGCGTTTGATAGGCAGAAGTTTAAGAGAAGCGTTGGACTTTAAAAAACTCGGGGAAAGGACTATTTGGATAGATTGCGACGTTTTGACAGCGGACGGCGGAACGAGAACGGCGTCGATAACCGGCGCTTACGTCGCTTTAAAATTGGCGGTAGAAAAATGGTTAAAGGACGGTTTGTTGAGTGAAGACCCGATGGTTCATCAAATAACCGCGGTTTCGGTAGGTATAGTCGAAGGCGAGCCGATGCTCGATCTTAAATACGTAGAAGACAGCCACGCCGACGTGGACATGAACGTAGTTACGACCGAAGAAGGCCGTTTTGTGGAAATACAAGGTACGGGCGAAGGCAGATCCTTTACGGGGGAAGAACTTACAAAGTTACTTTCTTTGGCGGAAAAGGGCAGTAAGGAATTGCGCGAAATACAGTTAAAAGCGTTAACGAAGTGATCTAAAATAATAAAGAAAAGGACTGCTTAGTGCGTCAGTAATAATAACTATTACTGACGCACTAGTTATATTTGCCTAACGGCAAGTTATATTGCTTTCGCAGTTATATTTTGCTACACAAAGTTATATTTACCCAAAGGGTAAGTTATGGCAAATATAATATAACTTTGACTGCAAGTCAAAATATAACTTTTAGATTTACTCTAAAAATATAACTGTTTGCTATGCAAACAATATCACTTTACTTAAAACTTAATTTATGCAATACAGTTGTGTTGAAAAGAAGAAAAAAAAGTGTAGCACACTATACTTCGCCTTGCAATAAATACCGATGTTTTTGTTTTAATAATAATTTTACACGCCGAATTTCATTTTAAACAAAGGATATAGAGTCAGTATCGCCTTGTCGGTAGTCATCAATTCAAAGCCGAGTTGTACCGATTGTAAAACGAGTTGTTGGTCGGGTCCGATAAGCACGGGAAGCGCGTCGTTTTCTTTACCCTTTTGTATTTTTACGTCTTTGTCTTCGGGATATACCGGATCGTCGCAGTCCATATAATAATTCATATAGTCGTTATTGCCGTCGTTTGCGACTGCCATAAACAATCCCCAAGTACGCATGGAACATCTTAAAACGTAACCGCCCTCGAATAAAGGCGCGCCGTTAGGGTGGTTTTGGTGGTCGTTACCCGAGAAGCGATAGCCGTTTTGACTTATATTTTCCAAAACTTTTTGCGTTATCGTATTTTGATCCACGTCTTCAAAATTTACGTTGGGATAATCCGAGTCGTAAGAAACCCAACCTAAGATATTCCAATCTGCCATAATTATACTCCTTACCGTTTTATTTCCTTGACGAACTCGGCAATTTTATCCAAAGCCAAAGTCAAGTTTTTGATGCTGTATGCGTAAGAGATCCTTACGTTTAGTTTTCCGCTTGCCCCAAAAGCGCTTCCGGGGACAACGGCAACTTGTTTTTTCTCAAAAAGTTTGTCCGCAAATTCCGCGCCCGTCATACCCAAACTTTTGACCGACGGGAAAAGATAAAAGGCGCCTTCGGGTTCAAAACAAGTCAAACCCATATCTCTTAACGCTTGCAAAACGAATTTTCTTCTAAACTCATATTCGTTTTTCATTTCGGTAACCGCTGCAAAATCGTTTTCAAAACCGATCTTCAAAGATTCCAACGCGGCGTATTGGGCTGCGGTAGGCGCGCACATTATCGTGTATTGGTGTATCTTGTACATTTGATAGATGATCGGTTCGGGCGCAAGGGCGTAGCCTAAACGCCACCCCGTCATTGCAAACGCCTTAGAGAAACCGTTGATGACCACGCATCTTTCCCACATATCTTTGATACTTGCTATACTTACGTGTTTTTTGCCGTTAAAAGTAAGTTCGCTATATATCTCGTCCGAAATAACTATAAGATCTTTTTCTATACACACTTTTGCTATCTCTTCAAGATCGTCCTTTTCCAAAATAGCACCCGACGGATTGTTCGGATAGGGTAAGATCAAAACTTTGGTTTTAGGCGTTATCTTGTTAAGGATAGCGGTCGCTTTTACTCTAAAAGCGTCTTCTTCAAAGCACTCTACCGCAACGGGTCTACCGCCTAAAAGAGTAACGCAAGGAGAATAAGAAACGTAGGACGGCGACGGGATCAACACTTCGTCCAAAGGGTTCACTAACGCTCTTAAAGCAAGGTCTATCGCTTCGGACGCGCCGACGGTAACAATAGACTCGGTATTCGGGTCGTAGTTTAAACCGTATCTTTCTTGATAATATCTCGATATTGCTTTTCTAAGTTCTAAAAGTCCTTTGTTGCTCGTGTAATGGGTATAGCCTTTTCGTATGCTTTTTACCGCGGCTTCTCGACTTTCCCACGGGGTATCGAAATCAGGCTCGCCCACGCCCAAAGAAATGGCGGTGGGGCATTTTGCCACAACGTCAAAAAACTTTCGTATACCCGAAGGCTCTATTTTGACCGCGTTATCGTTTAAGTATTTATCGTAATCCATTGTCAGTCGGAAAAGGGAAGACGTCTCGTGTCTTCTTCGCTATCAAAGGGAACTCCGCCGTCTTTATACTTTTTCATAAAGAAATGCGTTGCAGTGGACGTTATGCAGTTTAAAGTGGAAAGCCGTTCGCTTACGAACATAGAAATATCTCTTACCGATTTACCTTCTAAAGTTATCGCAAGATCGAAAGTACCGCTCATCAAATACACCGATTTAACTTCGTCAAAAGCGACTATGTCTTTTGCGATAGCGTCAAACCCGCTTCTTGCTTGCGGGGTAACTTTAACTTCTATAAGAGCGCCGACCGTGTTTTCTTCGGCTTTTTCGTCGTTTATGACCGCTTGATACTTGACTATTATCCCGCTTGCTTCCAATTTTTTCATCGTTTCGGCAACCGTTTTCTCGTCGCTGTCGGTCATCGTCGCCAATTCTTTAAGAGAATATCTTGCGTTATCTTTTAATAAAACTATCAACTTTTTTTCGAATTCGGTCATGGTAAATTATCCTTTATAAAATAATTATCTAAGATAATTATATTACACTTGGAAATGCAAAAGCAATGCTTTTTAAGAATTTTACGCTTTGTCTATTCGATTTCGTTATCGTAAAAATAATCGATATATTTTTAATAGTATTCTAAATAATAAATAGAGTAGTTACTACATAAAAGTTGACTTTGTTTTTGGCGGGGTTGTATAATACTAATGCAAAAAATATTAAAGATTTAGGAGTTATTATGAAAGTAAGTTCCCTTTTAGGCGAAAGACTCAAATCGGTTTCGGACGATATTTCTATCGAGAGCCAACTTTTGATGCTCAAAGGCGGATATATCAAAAACGTGGGCAACGGTATTTATTCTTTATTCCCGCCCGCGCAAAGAATATCCCGTAAAATACAAAATATTATAAGAGAAGAAATGGACGCTATCGACGGACAAGAAGTTTTGTTCCCGGTAGTTATGCCCGCGTCTTTATGGCAAGAATCGGGTAGATATTATTCTATCGGGGCGGAAATGGCAAGGTTTAAAGACCGTAGCGGCGCCGACGTGGTTTTGGGTATGACTCACGAAGAAGCGAGCGTACATCTTGCAAAAAACACCGCAAAGGCGTACGGACAATACCCCTTTATGATCTATCAAATACAAACCAAGTTCCGTGACGAAGCGAGAGCGAGAGGGGGTTTGATAAGGGTAAGAGAGTTTACGATGAAGGACGCTTATTCCTTCCATACTTCGCAAGAAGATTTAGAAAAATATTATTATCGTTGTTTCGAAGCGTACGACCGTATATTTAAAAGAGCGGGCGTCAAAAACTTCGTCGCAGTCAAATCGGATTCGGGTATGATGGGCGGTAAGGTCTCTCACGAGTTTATGTTATTGACCCCTATAGGGGAAGATACCATCGCTATTTGCGGGGACGATAAGTGCGGATATATGGCTAATATGGAAGCCGCTCAAACCATCGTCGACAATAAAAGCGGAGAGATAGAAGAACTTAGCAAAATACACACCCCCGACGTCAAGACGATAGACGATCTTTGCCGTTTCTTAAAGACCACCCCCGACAAACTTTGCAAAGCGGTCGTGTATCAAATCAACGAGAACGACGAGTACGTCGTGATCTTCACAAGGGGCGACTTGGAGATAAACGAGACAAAACTTCGCAATTATTTAAAGAAAGAAATACACAAAGCGCAAGAAATAACCGCCGAAAGCGGTATCCAAGCGGGTTTCATCGGTCCCGTCGGGTTTAAAGGCAAAGCGAAAGTTTTGTTCGATTCTTCCTTAAAAGGCATAAATTCTTTGATCTCGGGCGCTAACGAAAAAGACTACCACTTAAAGGGACTTAATATCCAAAGAGACGTCGGTAACGTCGAATACGTCGACTTATCCAAGATCTATTCGGGTGCTATTTGTCCCAAGTGCGGCAAGCCTTTGATAAAGTTAAGCAACGGTATCGAGATCGGCAATATCTTCCAACTCGGCACGAAGTATACCGAAAGTATGAAGATGACCTATATAGACGAAAACAATACCCCCCAATATCCTATAATGGGTTGTTACGGTATCGGAGTCGGCAGACTTATGGCAAGTATTTGTGAAGAAAGCCACGACGCTTACGGTCCTATTTGGCCTATCACCATAGCGCCGTGGGAAGTTGAGATATGCAACTTAAGAGCGGACGATAAAGAAGTTACCAAAGTTTGCGAAAAGTTATATAAAGATTTCAATGGTTTGGCTGACGTTTTATACGACGATAGGAATATCCGACCGGGGTCTATGTTTGCGGACGCAGATCTATTCGGTTGTCCTATAAGAGTGGTAGTCAGTCCCAAGACCTTGGCAAACGGAGAAGTAGAGTTGGCGACTCGCGACAAGTCGATAAAGAAAAACGTCAAACTCGAAGACGCGGAAGCCGAAGTTTTGAAGTTGAAAGAAGAACTTTTTGCTAAATACGAGTTTTAATTATTCGGTATGGTAAGCGACGGCTTATCATACTTTTTTGTCAATAAACTATTATGAGAAAATTTTATACCGAAAAAGTAGAAGATATAATGCAAGAGTTTGGCTCGTCGTCTAAGGGGTTATCTTCGGAAACCGCAGCGTTGCGCCTTTCGGAAAACGGCAAAAACGAATTGGACGCGGGCAAGAAAAAGACGATAGTCGGCAGATTTTTCGCTCAATTTAAAGACGTGATGATAATCGTTTTGATAGTCGCCGCTATCATTTCGGCGGTATTGGCTATCACGTCCAAAAATTATTCGGATCTTTTAGACTCGGGTATTATATTGTTTATAGTTATCTTAAACGCCGTAATAGGCACTATCCAAGAGATAAAAGCGGACAATTCTTTGGAAGCGTTGCGCAATATGAATAAACCCGAGAGCAAAGTCGTCAGAAACGGGGAACTTATCAAGATAAAAAGCGAAGAGTTAGTCGTTGGCGATTACGTTATTTTGGAAGCGGGCGATTTTGTGCCTGCGGATATAAGGCTCACAAAAAGCGCTTCTTTGAAGATCGAAGAGTCCGCGCTTACGGGCGAGTCGGTCCCTATTGAGAAAGACGCCAAGGCGTTGGTTCCCGAAGACGCACCTTTAGGGGACAGAAAAAATATGGCGTACAGTACGGGCGTAGTATCTTACGGTAGAGGGGAAGGCGTCGTCGTAGGCGTCGGAATGAATACCGAAGTAGGAAAAATAGCGGGAATGTTAAGGGGGGACGAACAAGAAACGCCCTTGCAAAAGCAACTTGACAAAACCGCAAAGATCGTGTCTTTCGTCGTATTGGGTATAGCGTTCGTTATATTTGCGGTATCCTTGATAAGGGCGGCGGTTACCGATATATCCAACTTAAAAAACGAATTGCTATCTTGCTTTATGACTGCGGTAGCGATAGCGGTCGCCGCTATTCCCGAAGGACTTACTGCGGTAGTTACCATCGTTTTAGCGTTAGGCGTGCAACGTATGAGCAAACGCAACGCTATAATTCGCAATTTGCCCGCCGTCGAAACCTTGGGTTGTTGCGAAGTTATATGTTCGGATAAAACGGGTACGTTGACTCTAAATCGCATGACGGTCAAAAAAGTGTACGTCGACGAGTTGTACGACGCGGACGCTTGCCCTATAAACGACGGTGTAAAAAGAGTATTGGAGACTGCGATGCTTTGTAACGACACCAACAAGACCGAAGAAGGTTTGTTTGGCGATCCTACCGAAACGTGTTTGATAACGTACGGCGAGTCTATGGGGTTAGTTTACGAAGATCTAACTTCCGCTTGGCGTCGTTATGACGAGATACCTTTTGACAGCGTGCGTAAACTTATGACGACCTTTAACGAAAATAACGGCAAAAAAGTTATAAACGTCAAGGGTGCGCCCGACGAACTTTTAGCAAGGTGTTCTTATATTTTATCCAATGGCGAAATAAGAAAGATAACTCAAGAAGATAAAGAAAGGGTGTTATCGGTAAACGCTTCTTTGGCGGATAAGGCGTTAAGAGTTTTAGGCACTGCCTATAAAGACGACGATCTATCCAAAGAAAGAGCGGAAAGCGATCTTATTTTTACGGGTCTTATCGGTATGATCGACCCGCCGAGAGTGGAAGTTAAAGCGGCGGTGGCAAAATGTATAGGCGCGGGACTTCGTCCTGTAATGATTACCGGCGATCACGCAAGGACCGCCGCGGCTATAGCCGAAGAGATAGGCATTAAACGTGCGGGCGACAAGGTCATGACGGGTGCCGAAATCGACAAATTGTCGGACGAAGAATTTGCAAAATGTATAAGAGGTTACGCCGTATTTGCGAGAGTAAGTCCCGAAAATAAAGTGAGAATAGTCAAAGCCTATCAAGCGCAAAATTGCATAGTCGCAATGACGGGCGACGGCGTAAACGACGCACCCGCTATCAAGTCGGCGGACATCGGCGTCGGTATGGGTATAACGGGTACCGACGTTAGCAAAGGCGCGGCGGATATGGTCCTTGCGGACGATAACTTCGTAACCATCGTCGGCGCGGTGGAAGAAGGTAGAAAGATATTCTCAAATATCACAAAAGCCGTCCAATTTTTATTCTCGGCAAACATAGCCGAAGTATTGTGTTTGTTCTTGGCGACTATCGTAATAAGTTCGATAGAAGGAATAAACGTCGAGTTTTTGACGCCTATTATGATATTGTGGGTAAACTTGGTAACTGATACCCTACCCGCTCTTGCATTGGGCGTGGAAAAAGCCGAACCGAATATTATGGACGTTCCGCCGAGAAAGAGAGAAAAATCCCTTTTTGCGGGCGAAACGGGAAGAGATATACTTGTACAAGGTTTGATGCAAACCGCCTTGTGTATGGCTTCTTATTGTATAGGTTATTACGTTTTCCACGGGGCGGAGATCGCAAGCACGATGGTATTTTTAACTTTAAGTTTTACGCAGTTGTTCCACGCTTTCAATTTGCGTTCGACTACGAGATCGGTTATAAGAAAAGACTTTTTCTCTAATAAATTGCTCGACTTGTCTTTCGTCGTAGGCGCTGTCTTAATGATCGGCGTCGTATTGATCCCCGGCGTCAATAAAGCGTTTGGCGCGGTGGCTCTAAACGGTTATCAATGGCTTATCGCCATAGGTTTGGCAATAGCGATAATTCCTTTGGTGGAAATAGAGAAGATAATTATAAGAAAAAGATGTAAATAATGAAAAATATCCTACTTATCGATTTAGACGACACCGTATTGGATTTTTCTAAAAGCGAGTACGTTGCGGTCAAAGAGACCTTGACTCGGTTTGGTTTGCCCGCTTCGGACGAAGTAGCGACTTTGTACAAAAATATAAATATAGAAGTTTGGAAGGACTTTGAAAAAGGCTTGATAGAAAGGTCGGATTTAGCTCATTTAAGATTTGATCGCCTATTACAAAAGATCGACGTAAAAACGGTTACGGGTCAACAAGTCAACGACGTTTATTGTACTCTTTTGGCAAAACAACACTTCGTAATGGACGGGGCGATCGACTTTCTTAAAAAAATATCTAAAACTTATAGAGTTATCGGGGTGTCTAACGGGACGTCAAAAGTTCAATGGCAACGCATAAAAGAAAGCGGTATAGATAAACTTTGCGAAAGTATTTACGTATCCGAAGACATAGGCTGTCGCAAACCCAACGTTGATTTCTTCGATTACGTAGAAAGTCATACTAACGGTTTCGTAAAAGAAAACGCACTTATCGTCGGCGACAGTTTATCGTCGGATATAGCGGGCGGTAAAAATTACGGCATAACTACGGTTTGGTTTAACCTTCATAATATTACATCATCTCTTCCCGATTACGTCGTCCGTTCTTTTACCGAATTGTACGATTTATTGAAACGGTTATCTAAATAGTAAAAATATCGCGTCGGTCGTCTAAATCATTTTATTATAAGGATAATAATAAATATAATACTTCAATTAACTCTAATGGATAATAGTAAATAATAATAGCTTAATTAACTATAAAAGAAAAAGAACGGTCGAAAAGTGCTGTTCCATTATGGATTTTATGAAAAACTAAAATTTAATGGTAATTGCTCTTTCAAACGCTCTCAAAAGAATTGGAACTTGGATATAATTAGTCCGAGTTCTTTTTCTTTACATTTTGATAGTTTTTTTTATTTTTATATTTTGTTTTGCCTAAAACATCTTGACAAATAATATAACAATCTGTATAATATTTTGTGTAATAAATGTTATAGGCGGTTATTATGAAAGAATTAATAAAACAAATCAGACAATATACCGGATTAAGCCAAACAGAAATGGCTTCAAAAATAGGCGTCAGATTTGCAACTATAAATCGTTGGGAAAACGGTCATTCAGAGCCGACTCGTCTTGCTCAAGAAGGTCTTTATACTTTATGCGAGAATTTGAACGTCCCCGTATATGAAATGATTATTGAAAAGATAAAGCGCGAAGTATCGTCTATTAAGTTGGATAAAGGTCGTGTTTTGCTTTATCACGGCTCAAAAAGCGGTTTGGTCGGAGATATTAAGCCCATAAGCCGTGAAAAATGCGACTTCGGCAAAGGGTTTTATATGGGAACGACACCCGAACAGCCGCTTACTCTTATTTGCGATTTTGAGGACTCGAAATTCTACATCGTTTCTATCGATATTAAGGAACTTAAAAGCGTTGAAATTCCGGCAGATATAAACTGGGCTATGATCGTTGCTTATCATCGTGGGCGTATGGAAAGAATAAAAGGCAGTAATCTTTATAATAAATACGGCGCAATGACAAGTGGCAAAGATTTGGCTATCGGTAGTATTGCAAACGATAGAATGTTTTACGTTATTGATAATTTTTTCTTGGAAAATATTACGGACGTGGCGCTTGTAAACAGTTTGTCCGCACTTATGCTCGGCAAACAATACGTTGCTCTCACTGAAAAAGCGTGTGGCGCAATAAAAATAGAAAAAGAAATACCGCTTTCGTTCTTTGAAAAGAAAGTTTTGAGAAAAGTCAGCGAAGGAAATCGTCAGAAAGGTATTGACCTTGCTAATGAAATTTGCAAGTCACACCGTCGTGAAGGTAAATTTTTTGACGAAATTTTGGACGAGGCGATAAGGGGTGATAAATGATGGACGCTTTGGAATTAAAATTGTGCGATATACAAGGTCGCCTTTTTGAACTGTTTTTAAGCACTGATTATGATGCCGAAAGCCTTGTAAAAGCGTTTATGAACAGCGAAATAGCTAAAAATCTTGATTCCGAATATAACCGTATGCAATGGGCGGGCGAAGAATATCTTTTGGAAGAACTTATTGCCACTTGCAAAAATAAGTTGACGATTAAAAAAGAGAGCGTTTCAAAAGACGTTTTATTTTGGATGGGTTACGTTTACCGCTATTGGCATTTTTATACGAAAGAAGAAAGCTCAAAGATTTATAAACAGGCGTCTTTTGAAACAATGAACGTTAATTATTTAATGTTTCACACTATGGACGTTGAAATTGCGATTGACGACCTTAAAGAAATTTA
>Ga0256405_10002091_pt1 | contig 48669 bp, 44 predicted proteins | sample RumenRJG_02DNA_FD_189096 | JGI IMG/M metagenome (GOLD analysis project Ga0256405, IMG submission 189096) | Bovine rumen microbial communities from Lethbridge, Alberta, Canada - RJG_02 | ecosystem: Host-associated > Mammals > Digestive system > Stomach > Rumen | place: Canada: Alberta...
TCTTCCCATCCCGAACAGAGCCGTTAAGCTCATCCGCGCCGATGGTACTGACACACCAGTTGGGAGAGTAGGTCGCCGCCGTTCTTCGGAGTCCCGGACAGGAAAACCTGCCCGGGACTCTTTTTTTTATCTATTGAATCTTTCTTGAAGGTGGTGATTCAGGCGTTCAAGGCGGATGTCATGCTCCTCGAGATAATGGAGCTTGACGTGGGCTGCAACTCCCTCTGGGAAAGGTGCGCATAGGGAATCAACCCAATCCTTGATCCCGATACTCTCTTCTATAGCCCTGCGTGCTGTTTCAGGATCCAATGTGGTGTCGATGGCAATCATGGCCAGAGAAGATCTCTCTCCAAGCATCCTGTCCACGATGTCATCGAGAGAATCTCTCTGCAAGGCCTCCCTGTCCTGTATTAACTTCAGAGAATCTATCTTGTAGCTGCTGGAACCAAGTACATGCCGAAGGCTGTCGGAGACAGCGCGTTCGTCGCGAAGTTTCATCTGCAATTTCGCCGAGTACCCTATAGGAACCAGTATCAATCCAAGGATAAGTAAGTTGCGCAGGTATCGCATCAACTTTCTGAAGAATCCTTCTTTCTTAGGGACAGTCACATTATTATCTTCGGCCATGATTTGAATTTGACAGTTTAATTATCTAAATTTGACCAGAAAACAAAACAGCTATGAAGAAGTTTTTATTGAAGCTCCTCATGGGAGCATCCCTTACAACCTCGCTCTTTATCTTCCAGGCTTGCTACGGTACTCCGACTGAAGTCTATGACATTCCTCGAAACAAGACCCAGTTCGATATCGCCGGTCAGGAATCATTCCTTCAGAGACCGGAAGCTGAGAAAGAAGATATCCCCCAGGTTGAAGAAGAAACCCCTCTGGAGGATAATCCCGAGGTTAATCAATAGTCTCCTTTACATTGTACTTGTTCCTGTCCTGGGAACTTCTGGAGATCATCTCGCAGATGAATCCGGCGAGGAACAGGATAACACCCAGCATCACTGCAACCAAAGCAAGGTAGAACAGCGGCTGGTCTGTTACTGCCCTGTATCTTATTCCCTGTGCCTGATGGACTAGCTTGGCGATTATGATCCAGATCGTCATGATGAAACCAACTAGGAACATAAGCAGGCCTGAGAAACCGAAAAAGTGCATCGGCTTCTTGCCGAATGTGCTCAGGAACCATAGTGACAACAGGTCAAGGAAGCCGTTGACGAACCTCTCCAGACCGAATTTGCTCTTGCCGTATTTCCTCTTCTGATGATGGACCGGCTTCTCGGTGATCTTGTCGAAACCTGCGTTCTTCGCCAGGTAGGGGATGTACCGGTGCATCTCACCGTAGACTTCGATGTTCTTTACCACTTCGTTGCGGTAAGCCTTCAGTCCGCAGTTCATGTCATGAAGTTTGATGCCGGTGATCTTCCTGGCGGTAGCGTTGTAAAGCTTTGAAGGAAGGTTCTTCGTCAGCTTGTTGTCCTGGCGATGCTGCTTCCATCCGGAAACCACATCGTAACCGTCCTCGACAATCATCCTGTACATCTCAGGGACCTCCTCGGGAGAATCCTGGAGATCTGCGTCCATGGTCACCACCACCTTTCCGCAGGCTTTTGCAAAACCATGGTACAGGGCGGCGGACTTCCCGTAGTTGCGGCGGAAAGATATTCCCTTGATCCTTGGGTCTCCTTCCGAAAGTTCCTGGATCTTCTTCCAGGAGCCGTCCGTGCTGCCGTCGTCGACGAATATTACTTCGTAGTCGTAGCCTTCCCTGTCCATGACGCTCCTTATCCAAGCAAGGAGCTCTCCGAGAGACTCTTCTTCATTGAGAAGGGGGATTATGATCGAGAGATCTTTTGAATATTCCATGATCTATTGGTTGTCAGGTGTGTCTTTGATGTCGGCGAAGGGATCGAAAGGTGCTATGCTCTTGGCAAACAGGCCGGTGTAGAACGTCCCCCAAAGGTAGCAGTAGATGACCGTTACTATGCCGATGTAGACCGGCATCTTGGGAAGCATCTTCTCGAATGCGGCTTCCGAGTTGGAATCCATCATTGAGGAATAGCCTTCGCGGAAACTCTGCATCATGTCACTGATCGCATCCGGATTGATGACAAGGAGGTTCACCAATGAATATGCTGCGACGATGATTGCGGAGAATAAGGCCAGCTTGAATCCGTATTTCTTGAGGGCAAAGTAGTCCACCCCTTCGTAGTTGTCGTGGAACCTTTGAAGCAAGAACTTGAAAGTGAATGCGCAAAGGACCATCTTGGCCGCCCATGCAATGAAGTTAAGGAATCCTCCGGCTACTCCGGGTACCTTGGCGCAAAGTGCGCCGAGCAGTTCGATGGCTATCGTTACGGCGGCCATCACCAGGCCTGCTATCGCAGCGCTGTTCCAGGATGCGCTTGATGAGTATTCTTTCAGCATTGTAGTTCAACTCCCTATGATTATGCAAAAATAGCAAAATAATTGTTATCTTTGTAGACTGTCTAATAATATGGATTATGATCAATATCACATTTCCTGACGGCAGCGTCAGGGCCTTCGAGAAAGGCGTTACAGGTTACGAGATTGCCAAGAGCATCAGCCCGAGGCTTGCAGAGGAAGTTCTTGCCATAGCGGTAAAGCCCGCTACAGACACAACCATCGGCAAGGGACAGACCATGGACCTGAACCGTCCCATCGAAGAAGACAGCTCCATATTCCTTCTCAAATGGGAGGATGACGAAGCCAAGAGGGTTTTCTGGCATTCTTCTTCCCACCTCATGGCCGAGGCGCTCGAAGACCTTTATCCCGGGATCAAGTTCGGAATCGGACCCGCTATCGAGAATGGTTTCTACTACGATGTGGACCTTGCCGGCAACCAGCTGACAGATGCCGATTTCCCGAAGATCGAAAAGAGGATGCTCGAACTTGCCCGCGAAAAGCAGGACTACACCAGGATCGACGTTTCCAAGGCCGAGGCACTCAAGCATTTCGAGGAAAAAGGTGACCAGTACAAGTGTGAGCTTATCAGCGAACTCGAGGACGGCACCATCACATATTACACCAACGGTCATTTCACCGACCTCTGCCGCGGACCCCATCTTCGCAACACCGAGGTCATCAAGGCCGTCAAGCTTACTGCCCTTGCAGGAGCCTACTGGCGCGGAGACGAAACGCGTGGCCAGCTCACCAGGATCTACGGTATCACCTTCCCCAAGAAGTCGATGCTCGATGAATATCTGGTAGTCCTCGAAGAGGCCAAGAAGAGAGACCACCGCAAGCTTGGAAAGGAGATGGAACTCTTCACCTTCTCTTCAAGGGTCGGAATGGGCCTGCCTCTCTGGCTCCCGAGAGGTTCCGTCATGAGATTCGAACTCGAGAAGTTCCTTCGCAGGAAGCAGAATGAATATGGCTACCTCCCGGTAGTGACCCCTCACATCGGAAGCAAGGACCTCTATGTGACTTCCGGTCACTATGCCAAGTACGGCAAGGACTCCTTCCAGCCCATCCACACTCCTCAGGAGGGTGAGGAATACATGCTCAAGCCGATGAACTGCCCTCATCACTGTGAGATATTCCGTTCATCTCCCCGCTCCTACAGGGATCTTCCCTTCAGGCTTGCGGAGTTCGGAACCGTATACCGCTATGAGCAGAGCGGCGAGCTCCACGGACTCACCAGGGTTCGTTCCTTCACCCAGGACGACGCCCACATGTTCGTCACTCCCGACCAGCTCAAGGAAGAATTCGAGAAGGTCATCGACCTCATCCTCTACGTGTTCAGGATCTTCAACTTCGACAAGTACACAGCCCAGGTGTCCCTGAGGGATCCCAACAACAAGGCCAAGTACATCGGAAGTGATGAGAACTGGGAGAAGGCCGAGAACGCCATCATCGAGGCCGCTGCCGAGAAGGGACTCAAGACTGTCGTGGAGTATGGTGAGGCTGCCTTCTACGGCCCGAAACTCGACTTCATGGTCAAGGATGCCATCGGAAGGAAGTGGCAGCTTGGTACCATCCAGGTCGACTACAACCTCCCCGAGAGGTTCCAGCTCGAATACACCGCAGCAGACGGAAGCAAGCAGCGTCCTGTCATGATCCACAGGGCTCCTTTTGGATCGATCGAGAGATTCACCGCTGTCCTGCTCGAACACACCGGCGGACACCTGCCGCTCTGGCTCAGTCCCGATCAGGTTAAAGTACTGCCTATCAGTGAGAAGTATTCAGATTTTGCAAAAAAAGTTTGCAGTTTGCTGAATAATTCCGATATTCGCACCTCTATTGACGACAGAAACGAAACCCTCGGAAAGCGTATCCGTGAGATTTCGTTGCTGAGAGTACCTGTGCTGGCTATTGTCGGTGAGAAGGAAGTCGCTGAAGGTACGGTTTCCGTCAGGAGGGAAGGTGCCGATGCCGGTACTATGAAAGTTGAAGATTTTGTTACATGGCTCAAGGCTGAAATGGCCAAGGAGCTTGCTTAAAGTTTTATAAGTTTTAAAAGTAAAGGATGCCCTACAAGAAAAGATACGGAGGTTCAAGACCGTCCACCGGAGTCAAGCCGTCCGGTACGAAGCCCGCAGCAGGGGTTCGTGGCCAGCGTTCATTTGTCCGCCAGAAAGCGGAGGATGAACTGAACATAAATGAGGAGATACTTGCTCCTCAGGTCCGTCTTGTCGGTGACAACATTGCCGAGCCTGGCATCTATCCTATCTCCAAGGCCCTGAAGATGGCCGATGAGATGGAGCTTGACCTGGTCGAGATCAGCGCCAAGGCTGATCCGCCGGTCTGCAAGATCCTCGACTACCAGAAGTACCTCTACCAGCAGAGGAAGAAGGCCAAGGAGATGAAGCAGAATGCTTCAAAGGTCACTATCAAGGAGATCCGCTTCGGTCCCAACACGGATGAGCATGACTTCCAGTTCAAGTTGAAGCATGCACGCGAGTTCCTCGAGGAGGGCTCCAAGGTGAAGGCCACCATCTTCTTCCGCGGACGCTCCATCATGTTCGCCGACCAGGGAGAGAAGCAGCTGCTTCGTTTTGCCGTCGAGCTTGAGGAGTTCGGAAGGGCCGAGAACATGCCTTCGCTGGAGGGTAAGAGGATGACGATGATGATCGCTCCTGTAAAGAAGAAATAAATAGATCCGCCGTGTGGCGGTGAACATATTAACATTATTAATTATTAAAAACAATGGCAAAGCTTAAGACCGTCTCCGGTGCCAAAAAGCGTTTCGCGCTTACCGGAACTGGAAAAATCAAGAGGAAGCATGCTTATCACAGCCACATCCTCACGAAGAAGACCAAGAAACGTAAGAGAAACCTTGATCATTTTGCCGTCCTCGAGAAGGTCGACAACAACAGGGTGAAAGAAATGTTGGTCCTGTAGTTCATTAATGTTTAACTTGGAACGCAGCCGTTAAGCATCGCATCAGTCGCGGTCGCTGCCTCCAGAAAAAGATCAAATTATGCCAAGATCAGTCAATTCAGTAGCCTCAAGGGCTCGCCGCAAGAAGATTCTCAAGAGAACCCGCGGAAATTTCCTCTCCAGAAAGAATGTCTGGACCGTAGCAAAGAACACTTATGAGAAGGGTTTGACCTATGCTTACCGTGACCGCAAGGCCAAGAAGCGCAATTTCCGTGCTCTTTGGATCCAGAGGATCAACGCAGCTGCCCGTCAGTATGGTATTTCCTACTCCCAGTTCATGGGCAAGCTCGCAAAGCAGAACATCGGTCTGAACCGCAAGGTCCTCGCCGACCTCGCCATGAACAACCCTCAGGCGTTTGAAGCTATCGTCAATTCTGTCAAATAGTCCGGCTATTCCGAAGTGAACTTGAGCGCCATATACCACAACAAATGGGTCAGGATGTCTTTCTGGGCCCTGCTTTACCTGTTGTGGGTGGCCTGGCTCGGAAACTGGTGGTGGGCTCTCGGCCTCATCGTGATCTTCGACCACCACATCACCCGCAAGGTGAAGTGGATGTTCTGGAAGAAGAACTACAAGGAGGGAGAGAAGCACAATGTCTGGCTCGACTGGCTTGATGCGATTATCTTCGCAACAGTCGTCGTCACATTCATCAACATCTTCTTTTTCCAGGCCTTCAAGATTCCTTCATCGTCGATGGAAAGCTCCCTTTACACGGGAGACCATCTTTTCGTAAGCAAGCTCGCTTACGGTCCCAAGGTGCCCCAGACTCCGCTGACGATTCCCTTTACGCACAATGTAATCTTCGGCAAAGAGTCCTATTCGACTCTTATCCAGAATGATTACCGCCGTCTCAAGGGGTTCGGCCATGTCAAGAGAGGCGACTATGTGGTCTTCAACTTCCCTAACGGTGACACAGTGCTCACCCGTTATCCGGCTGATGACTACTACACTTGGGTCCGGAATGCTGGCAGGGACTACACCATCGAAAACGGCGGCCCCGTAAAGGTCCGCCCCGTGGACAAGGAAGACCACTATGTCAAGAGGTGCGTTGCCCTTCCCGGTGACACTCTCTCCGTCCGTGACGGACTTGTCTGGATCGATGGTAAGCAGCAGGAGGTCTACCCCGGTGTCCAGCTCAGCTACACCGTGGTCACAAGCGGTCAGAGAATCAATCCCCGCACATTGGACAAGCTGGGACTCAACACCGGTGAACTTGCGTTTAACCCCAACCTGCCAGGCTACCCTGCAATGCCGTTGACTGCGGCAATGCTCGAGGAGGTCAAAGGAATATCTTCCGTCGTCAGCGTGGAACCCAATCTGGATGTATATCCTCCGGATTTCCCTGACACCTATCTCAGCATCTTCCCATTCACCGAGGATTCCAAGTGGACCAGGGATAATTTCGGCCCTCTGTGGATTCCCAGCAAGGGAGCTACCGTGAGCCTTAGCGCAGCCAACCTGCCGCTTTACGAAAGGATAATCACTTCCTATGAAGGTCATCAGCTCAGGACCAGTCCTGACGGAGAAATCTTCATCGATGGAGAAAAAGTTACAAGCTACACCTTCGGACAAGACTATTATTTCATGATGGGGGATAACAGGCACAACTCCCTGGACTCCAGGTACTGGGGCTTCGTGCCGGAAGACCATGTGGTCGGGAAGCCATCGATAATCTGGCTCTCCACTGACCGCAACCGGAAGTTCCCCAACAGCATCAGGTGGCGCAGATTTTTCAAAATAGTGTAGAGATTTTGGATTTCTGAATATTTTGAACTAAATTCGCACCCCGCAAATTATTTTGAATCAATAAAAAAGTATATACCATGGCAAAAGTTTGTCAAATCACAGGACGAAAGAGGATGATCGGCTGCAACGTCGCTCATTCGAAGCTTCACACCAAACGCGACTTTTCCCTCAACCTCAAGACCAAGAAGTTCTGGTCAGAGGAGGAGCAGAGGTTCGTGACTCTCAAGGTGTCCACCAAGGGCATGAGGACTATCGAGAAGAAGGGGCTTGACGCCGCTCTCAAGGATGCTCAGAAGAAAGGATATGTAGGCCTTGTTTAAAATCTATTGAATTATGGCAAAGAAATCAAAAGACGCAAGGGTGCAGGTCATCCTCGAATGCACTGAGCAGAAGGCTACCGGTGTTCCCGGAATCTCCAGGTACATCACCACCAAGAACAAGAAGAACACTCCGGAACGTCTGGAGCGCAAGAAGTACAACCCCTACCTCCACAAGGTTACACTCCATCGCGAGATCAAATAAAGGAGATTAAGTTATGGCAAAGAAAGCAGTTGCTACGTTCGCCGCTAAGGCTGGCGCAAAGAGCATGGTGAAGTGCATCCGTATGGACAAGTCTCCCAAGACCGGAGCCTATGTCTTCACTGAGCAGCTTGTCGAGGCTGACAAGACCAAGGACTTCTTCGCTGGCAAGAAATAATCTTTCCAGTACAGATATTGAATGCGGTGCCGGGCTGATTCCCGGCACCGCGTTTTTTTTGTTTCCGCCCTTGAATTTGTGTATATTTGTAAGATTAGATTTAAGAACAGTATGGGACTTTTTGACAGAGGAGTACGCAAGACAAAGGAAGGCTTTTTCCAGAGGCTTTCCAGGGCTGTTGTCGGCAAGTCCAAGGTCGACGATGAGGTCCTGGATGCCATAGAGGAGGCCCTTGTGGCTTCTGACATGGGCGTTGACACGACACTTAAAGTCGTGGATGCCCTTGAAGAGAGAGTCGGCAAGGACAAGTACATGTCCTTCGACGAACTCGTCGACATGCTCCGCGACGAGATCGGGAAGATGCTCGATGTAGAAGATGGCCAAGCTCCCGAAGAACCTTTCGACCTCTCCAGGAAGCCTCTGGTGGTAATGGTCGTGGGCGTGAATGGTGTCGGCAAGACAACCACAATCGGCAAACTCGCTGCCCGCTACAAAGCTATGGGCAAGAAGGTGGTCATAGGGGCTGCGGACACTTTCAGGGCGGCTGCAGTCGACCAGCTCTGCATCTGGGCAGAGAGGGCCGGTGTCGACATAGTAAAGCAAGGGATGGGATCCGATCCGGCATCCGTAGCCTTCGACACTGTCAAGTCTGCGGTTGCGAAGGAGGCTGACGTAGTCCTTATCGACACTGCTGGCCGTCTCCACAACAGGATTGACCTGATGAACGAGCTTACGAAGATCCGCAACGTCATGCGAAAGGTTATTCCGGATGCTCCTCATGAGGTTCTCCTCGTGCTCGACGCTTCGACCGGCCAGAACGCCTACCAGCAGACCAAGGAATTCTCCAGGGCGACGGACATCACCTCCCTGGCGATCACGAAGCTTGACGGGACTGCAAAAGGTGGCGTCGTGATAGGAATAGTGGACCAGCTGAAAGTTCCGGTCAAATTCATAGGAATAGGAGAGGGCATCGACGACCTCAAGGTTTTCGACAAGAAGGAGTTCGTGGGCTCTCTGTTTTCGAGGGAAGATATTGAAAAATAAATAATTATGAAGCTTTCTTACAATTGGCTCAAAGATTACCTGACATTCGACCTTACACCCACCCAGATCGCAGATGCCATGACGGCGATCGGCATCGAGGTGGACTCGGTCGAAGAGCAGGAGGAGATTCCCGGCGGACTCGCAGGAGTCGTCGTGGCTAAGGTGCTGGAGTGTGAAGCGCATCCCGATTCGGACCATCTTCACATTACCAAGGTGGATGCCGGAACCGGAGAACCAGTTACTGTGGTTTGCGGAGCACCCAACGTGGCAGCAGGCCAGAAGGTCCTTTTCGCCACCATCGGTACCGTCCTTCCAGGCGACTTCAAGATCAAGAAGTCCAAGATCCGTGGAGTGGAGTCCATGGGAATGATCTGTGCAGAGGATGAGCTCGGTATAGGAAACGACCATGCCGGAATCATGGTCCTGCCGGAGGACGCTGTCGTCGGTACCCCTGCCAAGGAATACCTCCACCTCAAGACGGAGGCTGTCATTGAATATGAAATCACCGCCAACCGCGTGGATGCTTCTTCGCACATCGGAGTTGCCCGCGACCTCTATGCCTGGATGGTTGCCAACAATATTCCCTGCGAACTCAAGTATCCGTCTGTAGATGCATGGAAGGCAGGGGAAGGGGAGTCCATCCCTATCGAGATCCAGGATCCCAAGGCTGCGCCCCGTTACTGCGGTATCACTGTCAAGGGCGTGAAGGTCGGACCTTCTCCTGAGTGGCTTCGCAAGAAGCTCCTGTCGATCGGCCTCAGGCCCATCGACAATGTGGTCGACATCTCCAACTTCATTCTCTGGGAGCTTGGCCAGCCTCTCCACACCTTCGATGCAGGCAAGATCAAGGGTGGAAAGGTGATCGTCCGCAGGGCCCAGGAAGGAGAAAAGATAGTTACCCTCGATGAGGTGGAGCGCAAGCTTTCAGCAGAGGACATCGTCATTGCCGACGCAGAAGGCCCCATGTGCATCGCCGGCGTGTTCGGAGGTATCGACTCCGGTGTCACCGAGTCCACGACCGATGTCTTCATCGAAAGTGCCTATTTCGATCCAGGCTCCATCCGCAAGACTTCAAAGAGGCATGGCCTGCAGACTGATGCATCTTTCCGTTATGAGCGTGGATGCGATCCGTCCATCAATGAATATGCATGCAAGAGGGCCGCTCTCCTGATCCAGGAACTGGCAGGAGGCGAGATCGTAGGTGACATGAGGGAATTCTACCCTGAGAAGATCGGCAGGAAACAAATCGTCCTTGACTATGACAGGATCGAGTCGTTCATCGGCAAGCAGATCGGTCACGACACCATAGAGGGCATCCTTGCAAGCCTCAATTACGAGTTCATCGAGAAATGGCCCGGTGGCTCCAGGGTCGCCGCTCCTACCTACATGATCGATGTCACAAGGGAGTGCGACGTCGTCGAGGAAATCCTCAGGATCTACGGCTACAACAACATCGACCTTCCCCGCCACATGAAGATGTCCGTCAATGCGACCCCTTCACCTGAGCCGGAGGCCATCCGTAATGGAATCTCCAATTTCCTCTCAGCCAACGGTTTCGTTGAGACGATGAACAATTCTCTCACAAAGGGAGCCTACTACAAGGGCCTGACGACCTATCCCGAGGAGAAGTGCGTCAACATCGTCAATCCCCTGAGTTCCGACCTTAACGTGATGCGCCAGACCTTGATTTTCAATGGCCTGGAGGTCATCGCCTACAATGCCAACCGCCAGATCCCTTCCATGAGGATCTATGAATATGGTTCCGTCTACAGCCGTGATCCCCAGGGTGACGGCAAAACCCTGGCATCCTACGAGGAGCATCCGGCCTTTGCGTTGTTCATCTCAGGTACTCCAGACAAAACCTGGAACAGCCAGCCTGGCAAGAGCAGCTTCTTCACCCTTAAGGGCTATGTGGACCTTCTCCTGAGGCGATTCGGGGCCGACCTCTACCAGATGGAGGCAACCCCGGCGCCTGCCGACATATTCAGTGAGGGCATTGCATATTCCCTCCCGGGACAGCATATCCCCCTCGCTGTCATTGGAACGGTCCTGCCTTCGCTTGCAAGGAAGTTCGATGTCAAGCAGCCCGTCTTTGCAGCTGAGATCAACTGGAACACCCTCTTCATGCTCGTCAAGAGGGATAAGGTCGCCTTCAGGGAACTGCCCAAGTTCCCCGAGGTACGCAGGGACCTGGCTCTTCTCCTCGATGAGAGCGTCAGCTATTCAGACCTTTACAGGAGTTCATTCAAGGCGGCAAAGAAATTGCTCAAGAATGTCACGTTGTTCGATGTCTACAGAGGAGATAAGATCCCTGCCGGCAAGAAGCAGTATGCCCTTGGCTTTGTACTTCAGGACCAGGACAGGACCCTCACAGATGCCGATGTCGAAAAGATAATGTCAAAGCTTCTCTCTACGTTCACCAACGAGTACGGAGCAGCTCTTAGATAAAGGATGAAAAGGTTGCCGGGAATGATCTTAGTGGCTTCCGCCTTGCTGGCGGGAGTGTTGTCGTGCTCTAGAGGGCCGAAGGTCATCCCCGTGCGCAAGATGGAAAAAATCTACCGCGAGATGTTCCTTGCGGACCAGTGGCTTGCCGATTTTCCTGAAAAGAAGCAGAAGGCTGACACGACCTGGTTTTATCTCCCGATCTTCGAAAAGTACGGCTACGGCATTGATGACTACCGCAAGAGTGTGGATTACTACCTTAATGATCCGAAGCGTTATGCCGAGATGATGGACAGGGTGGTTAAGGACATGAAGGGAGAGGCGGAGAGGATCCATCGTGCGGTTGACCGCCAGGAAAAGGCCAGGCAGAAGGCTGATTCCATCGCCAATGCCCTTAAGGTCTATTCTCCCGGACGAGTCCTTTACTACGAGGACCTGTTCATGGTGAACTCCATGACTGACAGGATTGACCTCCATAAGAATCCAAGGGGAGTATATGTCCCTGAACCCGTTGTCGAGGACACCCTTTTCCATGGACCGGAACTGATCATAAGGGACACTCTGGAAGTCCCGGTTGCAAAAGAACCACCGTTACCTATTCCATGCCTAGAGTAGCTGCTGAATATGTCTTTACCCTTGGCCGCCCCGGAGTTATCCGGAACGGTTTCGTGGAGTATGCTCCGGATGGTACGGTCATCTCCATGGGGGAGTGTGATCCATCCCGGGAGAAGGATTTCCTTCCAGGGGCTGTTGTCCCCGGCTTTGTCAATGCCCATTGCCATGTCGAACTTTCTTACATGTGGAAACTTTTCCGCAAAGGAACAGGCATGGCCGGATTCATCGACCAGATCAATGCTCTCAGGGACACAAAACCGCTTGAAGAGAAGATCGGAGACATCCGGCGTTGGATGGAAATTATGTGGAACCGAGGGGTCTCGGCGATGGCAGACATCAGCAACTGTGACGATTCCTTTGAGATCAAGAAAGCTTCTCCGATGTACACCAGAACCTTCCTGGAAGTTTTCGGCACTGAGCCGGAGGACTGTCCTGAAGTGATGGCTGGCGTCATGAAGCTGAAGGAAGTTGCAGAAAGCTTCGGCCTGGATGCTTCCCCGACTCCGCATGCCTGCTACACCATGAGCCCCCAGCTGGTCTCTGCCGTGTCTGCCGAAGGCTTGAAGACAGGCTTCCTGTCATTCCATTCCGAGGAGACCCAGGAGGAAGAAGACATGATCCGTTACGGTTCCGGAGCCATGTGGGAGAATCGCAAGGCAGCAGGGATGAGCGTCCCTCCCGTGACCGGTCAGTCTTCCTTGCTGTATTTCCTGGACAGGCTTCAGAAGGCTCATCCTGCACCGTTTGACGAACACATCCTGCTCGTTCACGAAGTGTGCATGGACCAGGAAGGAATAGATGCAGTAAGGAAGGTGATGAGGCATCCCTTCATCGCCCTGTGCCCTTGCTCCAATATATTCATACACAACGCTCTCCCTCCGGTGCGACTTATGCGGTCCAACGGCTTGAAACTGACTGTAGGGACTGATTCCCTGTCGAGCAATGACGACCTTGACATCGTCAGGGAACTCTATTGCCTCCAGAGCAATTTCAAAGAGCTTGAACTGGATGAACTGCTCACCTGGGCCTGCCTGAACGGGGCTGAATTCCTGAATAAAGAGAGCGAACTAGGCTCGATCGAGGTTGGCAAGAAACCAGGTCTCGTTTTCATCGGTAACCTTGGCCCGGAATGCAGTCTTACACCTGAGAGTACTTCACGCAGAATCATTTAGCCTATGATGAGGGAAGAAATAGTGTTTGGACCGATCCATTCGAGGAGGCTTGGATCTTCACTCGGGATAAATCTGCTTCCCGAGAAGGGAAAGATCTGCAATTTCGACTGTATCTATTGCGAGTGTGGCTGGAACAAGGATGGACGTGGTGACACGAAGCTTCCTACCGCCTCCATGCTACGTGAGGCGCTTGAATCCAAGTTGTCGGCATGCAAGGCCGTGGGTACCCCCATTGACTCGATAACTTTTTCCGGGGACGGGGAACCTACCCTCAATCCTGACTTCCCGGAAATCATAGACATAACCCTGGAGTTACGGGCAAAATATTACCCCAAGGCCGTAGTTTCAGTACTTTCGAATGCTACGATGATCGGTCATGAAAAAGTCTTCGAGGCTCTGAGGAAGGTAGACAACCCTATCCTCAAACTCGATGCTCCGACTGATGAACTGGTCCGTAGGATCAACCAGCCGCAAGGCGGGTACCATGTCAGTGACGTGGTTGAAGGGATGCTTAGGTTCGAAGGCGACTTCGTGATGCAGACCATGTTCCTCCGGTCGCCTGACTTCGATTCTTCTGAACCGGAGCAGTTGAGCGCCTGGATGGACATAGTGAGAAAGGTGCGTCCCCGTGAGGTTATGGTATACACTCTGGACCGTGAAGCGCCAGCTTCAGATCTCGAGAAGTTTACGGTGGAACAGATGAGGGAACTTGTGAAGCCACTTGAGGAAGAAGGCTTCAAGATTCAGATAAGGGGATAACAGAAAGATATTAATAATACATACCTAATGGAATCATTGTTCGAAAAGTACAACTACGCTCCTGATAAGGAGCGGATAGGCAAGAGGCTGGATGCAATCGCTGCCAATATTGACAACGTCTCCAGCCCTTCCGTCCTGAAGGCCTGCATGTCCATAATGGACCTCACGACCTTGCGCACAGAGGACACTCCGGCTTCCGTGACTAAACTTGTCGGGAAGGTCAATTCCTTCAAGGCTGACTATCCTGATTATCCCCTTCCTGCTTCAGTGTGCGTGTACCCCAATTTTGCTTCGCTGGTGAAAGAGAACCTCTCTGATCCGGGAGTCCATGTCACTGCTGTATCAGGTTGTTTCCCGACTTCCCAGAGTTTCCTTGAGGTCAAGGCCAAAGAGTGTGAACTCGCAGTGAAATCAGGTGCTGATGAGATCGACATCGTCCTTGCCCTGAATTCCTTCATGGCTGGAGACTACGAGAAGGCCAGGGAAGAAATCCGTACCATGAGGAATGCAGTAGACTCTGCGGCTGCCGCACTCGGGAAACAAGTCGTCCTCAAGGTAATCCTTGAGACCGGTCTGCTGGTGACCCCTGAAAAGATTGCTGATGCGTCCTTCCTTGCTATGGAGGAGGGTGCTGATTTCATCAAGACATCCACAGGCAAGGTCAGTGTCAATGCAACCCCTGTCGCTGCCTATGTCATGAGCGAGTGCATCAAGGCCTTCCATGCTAAGACTGGAAAAAAGGTCGGTTTCAAGGCGGCCGGAGGCATCTCCACTGCCAAGGACGCCGTGTGCTACTATTCAATCGTGAAGACCGTCCTCGGTGACGAATGGCTGAACAAGGATTTGTTCCGCTTCGGCGTGAGCCGTCTGGCCAACTCCCTGATGTCGGCGATAGAACAGAAGACGGTAGTCTACTTCTAGCCGTCTTTTTCTCGGAATATTCAGGTCCTCTGAGATCTGAAAAAAGCCTTCCACAGTTGTGTGGGAGGCTTTTTTGTTATTATCCGTTGAATATTTCAACCTACGGATAGCCCTCCCTACCTTTGCTCCTGACTTAAACCTAAACGATTATGAAATGGTTCATCAAACTGATGCTGCCGGCGCTGGTGCTGGCGTCTTGCAGCAAGGAGGCAGGGTCTCCGGTGGAGATTCTGCCCGAAAGCACAGGGGAGAGGCAGGAGACCATTGCCCATGGATCCATAGCCCTCGGTGACAAGCTAGAAAATCCTTATTCAGTCAGGAATGTCTCAGCCGCCCTTGCTTCAGTCTATCCTACCAGGGCCGATGTGCAGGTTCCAGCTAATGCGCGTTATGTCAGGTTCCTTCCCAAGGACATGGAGGAATACTCCATCCTTGAAGGCCTTGGTCTTGACTTGTTCGACCATCCTCTGGATTATCAGATTCTCCAGGATGGAGACTACTATCATGACCCTTCGATTCCAGAAGGAGAGATCACCTGGCAGTATGCTGTCGTCCCGGTGGACTTCAGCTTCCCGGAAACTGTCCGGCATGAAGTGATCGAAGACTGTTTCATCCCGGAAGAAGGCATGGAGACCAAGGGCTTCGACGATGTGGACTGGAATGCTGTCGAGAGGAAGGCTTTCGAAGTTTCCGGCAACGGGAAACTGCTGGTCCCCGAAACCCGATCGAAAGCGAAGCCTTCAGGCCGGATCTCAATCATGGACGACAAGCTCGGAAAGGCTGTCGGAATCTCTTGTGTCAAGATGGTGGCAAACGTCTTTGTCAAGGTGTCCACAGTCTACACGGATGCTGACGGAAAGTACTCCTTCCCTGCGAAGTTCTCTGCAAAGCCACGTTACAGCATCTGCTTCCAGAACAAACTGGGGTTCACGATCGGACTTAACCTTATTTTGGTACCAGCTTCGGTTTCGACTCTCGGTAAGGACGATCCTGACGGAATCGATGTCACGGTAGACAGCAAGTCTGACAACACTCTTTTCCGCCGCTGCGCAGTCAACAATGCTGCTTACGACTATTTCCAGCAGTGTACTTCATGGGGCATTACCCAACCGCCCAAGAACACAAGGTTCTGGATTCTCAACATCCTGAGGCCGTCATGCACGCTCATGATGCATCATGGAGCAATCCTGGACACCAAACTTGTCAGCAACTATCTGGGAATGTACAAGGCTATAGTAAGAGTCTTCGCTCCTGACATCGTGATAGGATCCAAGGGAAAGAACGGGAAATACTCCGAACTCTACACCTGTGCCATCCACGAACTCGCCCATTCGTCCCATTTCGAGAAAGTCGGTACCGGCTACTGGAACAAGTTCGCCACCTACATCCTGACTTCCTACCTGGTGTACGGCTCTTGTTATGGAACCGGTAACGGTGACGATGCCGGTTACTGTGCTGTTGGTGAGATGTGGGCCTATCATGTGGAGAACATGGTCTACGAATCCAGGTACGGTGTCAATCCTCATTTCGGTTCCTCCTACTGGTTCAAGCCTTCGACCCTGGATGTGCTGGAAGACGGTGGAATCACACGAAGCGAAATCTTCTCAGCACTGACAAGCGAAGTGACCGATGTAGATGCGTTGAAGAAGGAACTCCTGTCTGTCTGCCCCGCAAAGAAGACTGTCATAGACCAGGCCTTCAAGCCTAAAAGAAAGTAGCATGAAAGCCTTCATCGCCCGGGTATAATTATTTTGCAATTTCACATGCAATTTGTATCTTTGCAATCCGATTATGCGCGGGTGGCGAAATGGTAGACGCGCTAGTTTCAGGAGCTAGTGTCAATTGCGACGTGTGAGTTCGACTCTCATCCCGCGCACGAAGAGACCGGAAGGATGACCTTCCGGTCTCTTTTTTGATCCTTTTCCCGTTATCGCATTATACTGTTCTTTCGATTATTATTACTATTTTAGTAGACTCTAATTCAGAAAGTATGAAAATAGTATTCCTGGATGCGGCGACAGTGGGGGACGCTTCGCTTGAGCCGATTGCAAAACTTGGAGAACTGGTCTGCTGGCCGACTTCAACTCCGGAGGAGGCACGTGATCGTGTCGGTGAATGCGAGGTTCTGATAGTTAATAAGGTAAAAGTGGATGAGGCCCTGCTTGAGGCGGCCCCAAGCCTGAAACTTGTCTGCGAGGCGGCCACCGGGGTCAACAACATCGATCTGGATGCCTGCGCTACGAGAGGGATTTCTGTCCGTAACGTTGCCGGCTATTCAACGGATTCAGTGGTGCAGGAAACCTTCATGCATATCCTTACCCTTATGGGCAACGGACCCTATTTCGATCACACTGTCAAGTCCGGGGAATATTCCCGCGGAAAGATATTCACTGACGTCTCCAAGCCATTCTTTGAGATCACGGGGAAGACCCTCGGCATCATCGGCATGGGCACGATAGGCTCGAAGGTCGCTAAGGTAGGGGAGGCTTTCGGAATGAAGGTGATATATTACTCCACTTCCGGAACCGGCCATTGCAAGGAATATCCTTCCGTTCCCCTCGAGCAATTGATGAAAGAGTCGGATGTGATTTCGGTCCATGCTCCTTTCAATCCTCGCACTGCCGGCCTGGTCGGTGAGAAGGAACTCAGGCTCATGAAGCCAACCGCCTTCATAGTCAATATGGGGCGCGGAGGCATCGTCGTCGAGGATGCCCTCGCCAAGGTGATTGATGAAGGAGTAATTGGAGGAGCTGGCCTGGACGTCTTTGTCACCGAGCCTCTTCCTGAGGATCACCCTCTGCTCCACACCCGCCATCCTGAGAAACTAAGCCTTACTCCACATACGGCATGGGCTAGCGTTGAGGCCCGTCAGAGACTCATTGAAGCCATTGCCGCAAACATCGCGCAAGGCTTCTGATCCAAAACTGAAAGCAAGAAAGACAGATATGAAAAAGATCCTTATCTCATTGACAGCCCTCCTGGTCTGTGCCATGTTGCCTGCGCAGACCTTGCAGACATCCTATTTCTCTGAGGATTTCACCTATTCCTACAGGCTTAATCCGGCATTCCATCCTTCCTACAGCTTCGTAGGCCTGCCGTTTGCCGGCTCCACCGCAGTGGGTTACACCGGCAGTTTCGGCCTTAATGATGTGCTTTACAAGAACGGGGGAGAGAAGGTAACATTCATGAACGAGTCGGTACAGGCATCCGACTTTCTGGACAGGTTCAAGCCGGGAATGAATAAGTTCACCACTGAGAGTTATGCCAATCTGCTGGCGATAGGTTTCAGGGCAGGTGGAATGTACAACATCGTGGATGTCAATATCAGGGACTACACCAGCGGCAGCCTGCCTTACGACCTTATGAAGTACCTGAAAGAGGGCCCGACGACTGATGGATCGTATGATTTGTCGGGTCTCCATGCCCGTTCCACGACTTTTGCTGAGATCGGTATCACCTCTTCCTGGAAACCAAACCGGAAGCTTACCATCGGTATGAGATTCAAGGGTGTGATAGGCCTTCAGAATTCCTACGTGGACATGGACAACCTGCGCGTCAGCAAATCCGGAAGCGACCTGTCGGTCAATGCGAGCGGTGTAGTGGCCTCTGCCTACGACGGAATAGACATCGTGACACGCACTCCTGAATACGCGGCCGGAAACAAACTCATAGATTTCTCCCATTCAAAGATCGGCAGGTCCCCGGGAATCATGAACGGATATGGGGTGGGGGCTGATGTAGGCTTCCTCTTCGACGACAGTTCGTGGCAGTTCTCAGGATCGATCACCGACATCGGTTGCGTGTTCTGGTTCCACAACCTCTATGGCCATTCCTTGTCAAGCAGTAGTTTTACCTATGATTTCCAGCGCCACAGTCACCGTGGCACAAAGATGGCCAATGAGTTCTCCGACATGGGCGACCTTATGGCACAGGCACTCCAGATTCAGAAGGAAGATGAGTACCAGAGCCTTCAGGCCCTGCCTCTGACTGCCAGGTTCGGGGCCAGGTACCTTCTCTATTCAGACCTTTCCTTCGGCGGCCTTGCAACCTTCCGTTATGACAGTATCTGTCCTTTCTGGGACCTTAGGGGAAGCGTCAACTACAAGCCTGTCAAGAAGGTGGAACTGATTGGCAGCCTGGGAGCCGGTACTTACGGAGTGACCTTCGGAGCCTTCGCCAACGTGAAGGCCGGTCATTTCAACCTGTTTGCCGGTACCGACGGCCTGCTCGGCCTGAGAAGTTCCAACTTCGTATTCCCAGGAAGCAACTATCCTAGCTTCTCCTTTGGATTGAATATTATCTGGTAGTGTTCTTCCGGGGGATAGTATCTCCCGGGGCGAAAGGGGGCCAGGGAAACAATGTCAGAAAGAATGTGTCCCGGGACCGACTTCGTGGATGGTGTAACTGTCGTCGGACATAGGGTCTGCTGATGCAACCTCAACGCTCTTGGGGACATAGATCGTTGCACGGGAACCGTAAGGGATGGTGACCTCTATCTTGACGGTGTGTCCGTCGTGGCTTACATGCGAGTCAACCTTGCCGTAAGGCGTCATGGTGGAATAGCTCACATCAGTGAGTTCTGCTGAAGGTATCGGCCTTATGATCACATGCTTGAATCCCGGCTCGAGAGGGTCGGTGTCGACCCCTGCAAGTACCCTTGAGTACCATGTGAGTCCTCCGCCGAACATCGGATGATTCCTCGAATCCCTTCCGTTCCACTGCTCCCAAGTTGTCGTGGCTCCCTGCTCCAGCCACCAGCCGAAACTGGGATAGTCTCGTTGGTTCATGATGGTGTAGGCGAGGTCCCCCATGCCGTTCATCGACAGAGTTTCGAACAGGTAACGGGTGCCTATGATCCCGGTATTGAGGTGACCTTTGCATTTAACCTCCAATTCTTCCCTCAAAGTCGCGAGTACATCGTCCCTGTGCTCATCTGGTACACCCATGTAAAGCGCCAGGACATTGCTGCCGTAGAAGCCGTAGGACTTCTCTTCCTTATTGTAGAAAGTGTTGTGGAAAGCAGACCATATCCTCTCTGTCAGAGCTCCGGCTTCATTGGCGAGTCCCATGTCCCCAGCCGCTTTTGCCGAAAGGGCAGTGTTCCTTGCGCAGAGCCAGTAGATGAAAGTGTGAACCAGGCCTTCGTCAGGAATCCCGTCGCCGGCATAGGAATCATCTACATGAGGCGGCAGCCAGTCGCCCAGGTTATACCAATAGAAAGGTTTCCCATCCGGAGTGGTCTTTGCGACCAGGATGGTGCCGTCAGGCTTTGTCCATGTCCCCAGATACTTGAGATAGTCCTTCATCCCCTCCAGACTCTTTCCCAGGACAGACCTGTCTCCATAGCGCAGGTAGAACTCCCACGGCATGACGCAGATAGCCGCACCCCAGGCCGGTCCTCCGCCGCACATCGGCTCCCACGGGGCTCCGTTGGGGACGTATCCTGTCTCAGGGTTCTGGCTTCCGATCACATCGTCGATCCACTTGTTGTAGAAGGCTGATGCGTCGAAATAAGAAATGACCGAAGCCATGGCCACCTCTCCGTCTCCTGTGTATGGAAGCCGCTCGCGATGAGGGCAGTCGGTAGCCACTGCGCTGTGCATATTGTCAATCTGGGAGCGCTGGAAGATCTTCAGTATCTGCGCGAAGAGTGGATTGGAACTCTCGAATGATGAGTTCACTGGTACGTCGGTGTTGACTGCTTCGGCAACAACCTGGTCGGGCGTCAGATCCTTTATTCCCGAGACTATGGCCTCCCTGAACACGAACCAGGTGAAACGGGGGGCGAAGTCTGTTTCCCCATCAGAACCGAACACATATTCACATCTGGGGCTCTCATACTCGCTGAGATATTCGACCTTGAGGGTGTCGCCGGCTTCTCCGGTTATGCCTTTGAAATGGGCCCATCCGGAGATCATCGTACCGAAATCGATCTTGAAGGATCCATCTTCCTGGCGCTCGAACGAGACAGGCTTGAAGACTTCGGTGATTTTGTCGGTAGGACCGTTATTCGCTGTGAGCGGTCCATCCGGGGCAGTGCGCTCGATCGCGGTGGCCCATGCGGAATCGTCGAATCCAGCCTTGTCCCAGCCGGGCTGCTCCTGACGTGCGTCGTAGGCCTCTCCTCCCCATAAATCTCCGTAAGTGAAAGGAGACTCGGCAGCCTTCCAGGAGGTATCCGTACTGACATGCTCCCTGCGCCCGTCCTTGTAGGTTAACTCGATTCGGGCTATAAGTCTCGGGACTCCGTAAGGTTCGCATTGTTCGGATGGTGCAGTCGGACGGGTGTGGAAATACCCGTTACCAAGGGTCACTCCGATTGCATTGTCGCCTTCCTTCAGCATTCCGGAGACATCGTATGAAAGGTAAAGCGTCTTGTAGGCTGTTACAGCGGGGTCGAGAGGTATCCTGGGGTTCTCGCCAAGGAATGGTCTCAAGGTGTAATCGGTCAGTCCGGGCACGAGGAAGTCGTCACCGATCTTGCCGCCGTTGATCCTTGCCTCGAAGTACCCGAGTCCGCTTATGAATATCCTGGCACTTTCCAGGCCCTTGCCGACCTTGAATTCCTTGCGGAACATGGGATAGCGGGTGTACCACTCTCCGCGTTCATCCTTCTGCCACGGGGCACCTATCCATTGCGCATCCCAACCGTCAGTTGAAGGGCCTGTCACCCAGCGGACAGGCCTGCTCCAGGCACTTGCCTTGCCGCCTTCGTCCCAGGTCCTCACCATCCATGAATATTCCTCCATGGGCTGAAGGACAGGGCCTCCATAGGGGACTAGATGTGACTCTCCGGAGGTGATTCTCCCGGAATCCCACACAAGGTCTTTCCCTGAGGTGACTTTGATCTCGTAAGCAGCCTGGTCGGAGGAATTGATCCAGCTCAGTCTGGGGGCAGATCCGGCTTCGACCAGCACGTCACCCTCCTGGTACTCGCACCGCAGCCCTTCCGGCCGGCTGCCAGCACAGCCGTACAAGGCTATTGCCGCCAGAATGGTCGCAACGGCAGAAGTTAATCTATTCATTTTAATTAAATGTGGGCGATTGAGTGGACGGGGGCGATTTCGGCGAGGCGGTCACGGCCGTTGAGCCCATCCAGTTCGACTATGAATATGAATTCGTTGACCTTGACCCTATACTCCTTGCCGCCTATCTGCAAACTTGTGTTCGTCAAAGCTTTGGCTATCCCTTCTGCAGTGCCTCCGGTGGCCAGTACATCGTCTACTATCGACACATGGAAGACTCCGTCCTCAGCCTTTCCGGCTGCTATGTCGGAATTGCGGTAGATAAGTTTGTCGGCCCCATATTCCTTCATTATCTCAATGGTCTGCAGATCGTCTCCGTTGTAGGGAAGCTTCCCCCTTTTGCGGAAGAGGATGATGTTGTCCACACCGCAGTCAGCGATGAGCAGGGGAGACGCGAAGAGGAAGGCCCTGGCCTCCGGGCAAGCCACTGAAGGGGCCGTGACGAGACGTCCGACTTCGGCGGTAACGTTTGCGAACACTTTCCTGTCCTGCAGATAAGGGATGATGTCCACGAACTTTATCCCCGGAGTGGGAAAGTCCTGGTAGAATTTAAGGTATTCTTCGAACATGGTTGTTGAAAACTTTGTGGATTATTGCATAACAAAGATATGGATTTTCTCTGAGTATCGGGCTAAATTTGTAAGGAGTTAGTTTGGCTATTCTTCAATTCTAATAAAATTATGTCAAAAAAACCTATTCTTGCAGTCGCTGTAGCGGCTCTCGCCTTCACTCTAGGAGCCAAGGCACAGACCAATGTACAGACATTCTACGATTTCGGCAAGGATCGTCAGTATGTGACTACAACCTTCGAAATGTTCAAGGGTGACAAGTTCGGTGACACATTCTTCTTCATCGATCACTACTACAACAGCACTGACAAGAATCTGAAGCATGATGGAGTGAGCAGCGCAATCAATGGCAGCTACTTCGAGATCGAGCGCGGAATCAATTTCTGGCAGGACAGCAATCTAAAGGATTTCAGCGGTCACCTTGAGTACGACGGAACCACCTGGGGCCAGGGCACATGGTGCTTCGGTGCAAAGTACTTCTTCCATTCTGCAGACTTCTCCAAGACCCTCTCGCTCTATGCTATGTACGAGCTGTTCCGTGGCTTCGGCAAGGCTGACATTCCTATCAAGTTCACCGCAGTCTGGGGAATCAGCAACCTTTTCGGAGTGAAGGGACTTACCTTCAAGGGATTCGCTGACCTTTGGGGCAACAACACCTTTTGGGGACTCGGAGATGAGACTAAATGGACATTCCTCACCGAACCCCAGCTCTGGATGAACCTCGGAAGTGCATTTGACGGTCATCTTGACATCGGTACCGAGATCGAGATCTCATGCAACTTTGCAGGCAACAAGGGATTCATGGTCAATCCTTGCGCAGGTCTCCGCTGGTCGTTCTAATCCCTTAAAACTCACACTAATCACATAATAACCATGGCTGAAACCAACACAGCAGCCCAAGCCCCTGAGAAGAAAGGCTGGCTGACAAGACTATTCGGTTTCGACGGCTCCAAGATGAAGGTCTCCACCGAGATCATGGCGGGTATAACCACCTTCCTGGCAATGTCCTACATCCTGGCCGTCAACCCCTCCATCCTTGCCGACACAGGCATGGACAAGAACGCCCTCTTCACTACTACGGCGATCGCATCCATCATTGCCACCCTTGTGATGGCCATCTATGCAAAACTGCCTTTCGCCCTGGCTCCCGGTATGGGCCTGAACGCATTCTTCTGCTATTCAGTGTGCTTGGGAATGGGTTATTCCTGGCAGTTCGCTCTCACTGCTGTCCTCATCGAAGGTTTCATCTTCGTGATCCTTACGTTGACGAACGTTCGTGAAGCAATAGTGAATGCCCTGCCTCTTTCCATGCGAAAGGCGATCGGAGCCGGTATCGGTCTCTTCATAGCCCTTATCGGACTGAAGAGCGGCGGTATCGTGGTCGGTAGCGAAGCTACCCTCGTCGACCTCGGTACGCTCACCAGCGGCCCCGGCCTGCTTTCAGTGATCGGACTCATCATTACGGGCATCCTGGTGATCCTCAACATCCCCGGCGCCCTGCTGATAGGTATCATCGCTACGGCCCTGATAGGAATCCCCATGGGGATCACCAAGCTCAGCGGTTTCGTCTCCGCTCCTCCGAGCATAGCTCCTATCTTTTGCAAGTTCGACTTCAGCCAGGTATTCAGCCTTGACATGCTCGTCGTGGTGTTTACCTTCCTGTTCGTCGATATGTTCGACACCATCGGCACCCTTGTGGGAGTGACCACCAAGGCTGACATGGTCGATGAGACCGGCAAGCCTGTCCGCCTTAACCAGGCCTTCCTGGCAGATGCAATCGGCACCATGGCGGGAGCCGCTCTCGGTACCAGCACCGTCACCACTTATGTAGAGAGTGCTTCAGGTGTAGCACAGGGAGGTCGCAGCGGTCTCACTGCCGCAGTAACAGCCGGATGCTTCATCCTCGCCCTCTTCTTCGCTCCGATCTTCACGGCAATCCCTGGTTCCGCAGTGTGCCCGGCCCTGGTCATCGTCGGCCTGTTCATGCTCAGCCCTATCAAGGACATTCCTCTCGAGGACTTCTCGGAATCTATTCCGGCCTACCTCACAATGATCCTGATGCCGATGACATATTCCATCTCCCATGGCATCCTGATCGGCCTGATCGCCTATGTCGTGCTTAACCTCTGCACCGGCAAGACAAAGAAGGTCAGTCCGTTCATGATTGTGCTGGCAATTTTATTTATTCTAAAATACATATTCCTATAACGGGTTGAAAGATAGCGAATTAACAATAACGTTACCCGACTGTTAATAACTTTATCAAATTCTTTAACCTAGGGAGCGCTTAATCTGCTATCTTTGCGTTTGACGGTTCGGACTGCCTGTGACAGTCCGAACCTCTTTAACCCTCATTTAATGCTGGTGACCGACAACAATAAACACAATATATATTCATGGATGTAACTGTAAGAAAGACCAACGGTTCGTTTGAAGAGTACGACAAGGTCAAATTGATGAACGGTATCCGCGAGGCCTACAAGACGGCCGGCGAGGAATGCCCCGAGGCTGTAGTGGTGTCTATTGCTGAGAACCTCTACATCTACGACAAGATAACAAGCCGCGAGATCAGGCGTCAGGTAGAGGAGAGCCTGATGTCGATCAACAAGAAGGTCGCCATCGCCTACATCGAGAAATTCGATGCCGGTCTCGACCTCCGCAAGAAAAGGGACTTCATCAAGGACTACATCGCCGCTTCCAATGCTGCAACCGGTTCAAAGTTCGATGCCAACGCCAATGTAACTCGCAAGAACATTGTGACGCTTGGCCAGGAACTCTACAAGGAGAACAACATCAAGCAGAACCGCTACATCATGAAGGACAAGATCAAGTCCTTGTACGGACGCAACCTTGCGAGCCAGTACATCAAGGACCTCGAGAGCCATGTCCTTTACAAGCATGACGAGAGCGGTACTCCCGGCTATCCTTACTGCGTAGCCATCACGATGTATCCCTTCCTCATCGACGGACTCAGGAATCTCGGCGGAGTTTCGGTCGCTCCCACCGATCTGAAGTCCTTCTGCGGCGAGTTCATCAATCTCGTCTACTCGATCTCTTCCCAGTTCATGGGTGCCGTGGCCACTCCGGAATTCCTGATGTACCTCGACTACTTCATCCGCAAGGACTACGGCGACAACTACATCGAGCATCTTGATGATGTCGTGGAGATGAATGTCAAGAAGAGAACCCTGGTTAAGGTCATCGACAATTATTTCCAGCAGGTTGTGCACTCCATGAATATGCCTGCCGGAAATCGTGGCTACCAGACCGTGTTCTGGAACATCAGCTACTTCGACGAGCCCTACTTCAGGGGCGTCTTCGGGGACTTCCGTTTCCCTGACGGAAGCGCACCGAAGTGGGAGACCCTTTCATGGCTCCAGAAGCATTTCATGAATTGGTTCAACGAGGAAAGGAACCACTACATCCTGACTTTCCCCGTAGAGACCATGGCCCTTCTGACCGACGGATCCGACGACTTCGCCGATCCTGAATATGCCGACTTCACCGCAGAGATGTGGTCCAAGGGGCACAGCTTCTTCTGCTACCTTTCCGACAGCCCGGACAGCCTCGCGAGCTGCTGCCGTCTGCGTAACTCCCTGACAGACCTGGACAAGAGTGACGAGTCCCACAACCACACTACCCATCAGTACTCGATGGGTACGGCTTCCGTCTCCACCGGTTCCAAGTCCGTCATGACCATCAACCTCAACAGGCTCATCCAGCTTGCCACCAGGCGTTACTTCCTCGAAAAGAAGGGTGTCATGCTTGACGGCGGGAAGGCCCTCCAGAGGGGAGACTATGACAAGAACCAGCTCTATGAATATATCCGCGCGGCAGTGACCGAGGAGACTGAGAGGGTTCACAAGTACCAGACTGCTTTCAACGAGATCATCAAGGACTTCCTCAAGGCCCGAATGCTTGACGTGTACCAGGCCGGCTTCATCGACATGAAGCGCCAGTACCTGACAGTCGGTGTCAACGGACTGACCGATGCCGCCGAGTTCCTCGGCCTCACCATCAGCCCGAATCCTGAGTACAACGAGTTCGTGGACACCATCCTCGAGACCATCAACAGGTGCAACAGGAAGGACAAGACCTCCGACGCCATGTTCAACACTGAGTTCGTCCCCGGCGAAAACCTCTCCGGCAAGAACTACAAGTGGGACCAGAAGGACGGCTTCTATGTATCTCCCAAGCACAACATGTACAGTTCCTACTTCTACAATCCTGAGGATGACACCCTCTCGATGATTGACAAGTTCAAGCTCCATGGCAATGACTATGTCAAGCATCTAGATGGTGGATCAGCCCTCCACATGAACGTGGCCGAGCACCTCTCGAAGGACCAGTACAGGCAGCTTCTCAAGACAGCCGCCCACTACGGCACCAACTACTTCACATTCAACTGCCGCAACACCGTCTGCAATGACTGTGGGTACATCAGCAAGGACACCCTCGCTGTCTGTCCCAAGTGTGGCAGCCACAACCTGGACTACCTGACCCGCGTCATCGGTTACCTCAAGAGAGTCTCTTCATTCAGCGAGATGCGTCAGGTCGAGGCGGAGCACCGTTTCTACATCCATGAAGGCTCCCGTGAGACTGTGAAGGCGTCGCCTGTGTACGTGGAGAAGTCCAAGATATGATTAAATACGTACCCGAGATGACCTCCGTGGTCATCGAGGAGATACCCGACAGAGTTACCTTGGCGGTTGACATCAGCAACTGCCAAGGTAATTGCATTGGGTGCCATTCTCCTTTCCTTAAGGAAGATGTTGGGGAGGAGCTTACGACTGAAATCATAGACAGGCTCGTCTCCGAGAATTTCGGGGTCAACTGCTTCCTCTTCCTGGGGGAGGGAAATGATCCGGAGACCCTTATGGCCCTTGCCGATCATGTGAGGTCCCTGGGACTTGCTCCTGCGCTGTACTCCGGCCGGAGGGATGTCGAAAAGGCTCTGTACATGACCTTCGACTATGTCAAGGTCGGGCCTTACATCGAGCATTTCGGCCCTCTTAATTCTCCGACCACCAACCAACGGCTCTATAAGGTCACTCACGACACTTCCTCCAAGCCGGACTATCGCCTCACCGACCTTACTTCCCGTTTCTGGCACCGCGGCATCGACCCGAACGCCCAATAGATTCGTCTCTGCAGGGCTGCGAGAGATTTAATATCTATAAGTAATTGATTATCAATATAGATTTACGGGGTTGCGAGATATTTTATTTTTGGATTTTTAGGGGAAGTGATTGTAACTTTGCAGTACCAATTTCGTGTGTTATGAAAACTTTTTTCAAATTTGCTGCGATGGCCGTGATGGTGGTTGCAGCAATCTCTTGTAAAAGTAGCGGCAAGGCTCTCCTCCCCAATGTCAGTGGAAAGGCTGGGGAGGTCATTGTCGTTATCGACAGGGATTCCTGGGAAGGGAACCTTGGTAATGAGGTCCGCGGACTCCTGGCCAGGGATGTGGAATTCCTGCCCCAGAGGGAACCCCTCTATTCGCTGGTCAACCTGGCTCCAGGATCATTCACCGACATGTTCAAGTACCACAGGAACATTGTCATATTCAACATCGACACCACCGTCCAGAAACAGGGCGTCGTCTACCGTACCGATGTCTGGGCTAAGCCCCAGTGCGTGATCCAGCTCAATGCAACCTGCGCTGACTCTGCCATCGTCGTCCTGCAGAAGAATGGTGAGAACATGACGGGGGCTATAGAACAGGCTGAGAGGAACCGTGTGATCGCCAATACCCTGCTTTATGAGGAGACGCCTTTGTCTTTGGTCGTGGAAGAGATGATCGGTGGCAAGGTCCATTTCCCCATGGGTTACACGCTCAAGAAGAAGACTGATGACTTCATCTGGATTGCCGATGAGAAGCAGTACACGACCCAGGGAATCTTCATCTACAAGTATCCCGTCACAGAGGAGGATCCCTTCACCGAGGAGCACATCATCGCCCATCGCGATGCCTTCCTGAAGAACTACGTGCCTGGAATGTTCGACAACACCTACATGATCACCAGCCAGTACATCACTCCGGGAGTGAAGTTCCTGCGCTACCATGATCTGGATTTCGCCGAGACCAGGGGACTTTGGGAGGTCTACAATGACTTCATGGGCGGCCCCTTCGTCTCCCATTCCTTCTATAGCAAGGACGGTAAGGACATAATCGTACTTGAGGCTTGGGTCTATGCTGCCAAGTACGACAAACGTCAATACATGCGCCAGACGGAGTCCCTTCTTTATTCGTTTGAGTGGAGCAAGGACGAGTCTGTGCAAAATTAGAGGGATAATGAGTCAAATTTATTTTGATGGCTCAAAAATAATCTCTATATTTGCATCCCAATTTGGCGTAGAGCGCCATTTGGACTAGCCTGGTGGGTTCGTATAACGGTTAGTACTCGGGATTTTCATTCCCGCAATAGGAGTTCGATTCTCCTACCCACTACAAAATATTAAAAAATAGAAACGATGGCAAATCACGCATCAGCAAAAAAGGCCAATCGCCAGAGCGAGAGGCGCAGATTGCATAATAAGTATTATGCAAAGTCGACGCGAAACGCAATTCGCGCAATAAGGAACACAACTGACAAGAAGGCTGCCGAGGAAGGTGCACCGAAGGTCTACGCTATGATCGACAAGCTTGCAAAGATCGGCGTTATCCACAAGAACAAGGCTTCCAACCTCAAGAGCGGCATCGCAGTCTACATCAACAAGCTCGCATAAGGAGCAATCGGGATGTAGCGCAGTTGGCTAGCGCACTACGTTCGGGACGTAGGGGTCGTCCGTTCGAGTCGGATCATCCCGACCAGACAAATAAGACAGTCAGAGATTCTCTGGCTGTTTTTTTGTTTTTTCCATCCTTTCTTTGTTGTCATCCTTTGTTTGTTTGCTGTCATCCTGAGCGAAGCGAAGGATCTTTTTGCTAAATTTGTATGAGTGAAGCATTGGAGTGTCATATTCATTTGCCTGTTGTCTTTTGTTTTCTCCTGCGTGCCGGAGACCGGGAGCGAGGAATTCCTCGCTCCGGAGATCGAGTCTGCAACAGCCGTCGTTGACGGAACGGCAGTGATCTTCAACTGCAATGTCTCCGATGCTAGGGCAGAGAGTTGCGGTTTTGCGTATGGAGTGCCAGGAGGAGAAAAAACAACGGTAATCTGCCAGTTCTCGTCATCTGCCTTTTCATCCACTGTTAAACGGCTTACTCCTGGTGCAACATATGAATGGTATGCTTTTGTAAGGGCGGGCGTCAATGAAGTCCGTTCCCAGATCGGGACTTTTACGGTTCCGATGCCGGATGAGCCAGAGGATGGGCCGTCGGCAATCTATATTCCAGACCCATATTTCCGTAGTTATCTCCTGGAGAACTTCGATGAAGACGGCAACGGCGTCCTTTCAGAGGAGGAAGCGTTGATCGTCAGGAAAATCGATGTCGTGACGGACAGGATATCGTCGATGAAAGGGATTGAATATTTCAAGAACCTTGATTCGCTACTATGCCGTGGAGCAGACGTTAATGAATATGATGACGTCGGCCACCCGGGCCTGCTGGATTCCCTGGATGTCAGTGCCAACCGAAAGCTCCGTTACCTGGCCTGCGACAAGAACATGATCCGTTCGCTGGACATATCCGACAATCCTTTCCTTGAGGAGATCCTATGCTCATATAATCTTCTGGAAACAATTGACCTTTCTGCCGTTCCAAGGCTTAGTCAGCTTCGTATGTGGGTCAATAATGTAAGTGATCTTGATTTTTCCAACACTCCTTTGATTCATACCATAGAGTGTGGAGGCAATCATATCACTTCCATTGATGTGTCGAAATGTCCAAGGCTGGGTACCCTCAATGTCGGTGATTTGAGAATCAAGGAGTTGGATCTGAGTGGCAATCCAATGCTAGTTTGGCTCGGCACTTATGGTTCAGACATATCTGAACTCGACCTGTCCCGTAATCCGAATCTTGAGTGTCTTAATTGTCAGAATTCTCCGGTCAGGGAGCTGGATCTTTCACCATGCACGAAACTCCGTGAGTTAAAATGCTGGGATTGTCAGCTGGAGGAGTTGAATGTCAGTATGTTGCCTAAACTTGAGACTCTGGAATGCTCCCCGATGTCAGGCACTTCCGGCAATAATCTTCTAAAGAAATTGTATGTCTCGGAAGACCAGAAGATCCAAGGTGTGACCGTGGATCGTTCAGCTAAGAATATTCCTGAAGATACCGAAATCGTCACCATCAAGGCAGGCACTGTTATTATCCCGGACCCGGCCTTCAAGGCCTGGCTGCTGGATCGGTATGACAACGATGGGGATGGAGAAATCTCGATGATTGAGGCTGAAGAGATTCGTGAGATAGATGTCTGGTCGGACGAGCTGAACATCATTTCCTTAAAAGGGATCGAATTCATGCCGAACCTGGAGGTTCTCCGATGCCCTGGCACATGGATAGGAACTACAGTTCTTTCAAGGGAGCATTATTATCTCAGCAAGCATTATCATTGGGATGAATGTGTGGGACCTATCGGGACGCTGAAACATGTCGATGTCACACATAATCCTAAGCTTAGGGTTTTGGATCTTGGGAACAACAGCGCGATAGGGGAGAATGGTACCGGGACATTGGACCTCACCAACAATCACGACCTTGAAGAACTGTATCTCTCCATGTGCTGGATCAAGTATCCTGACATCAGTGCATGTCCCTTGTTGGAAAGAATCAGTTTTTCACATGGACATGGAGAGATGCCTGATTTCTCCAATTTGCGAAATCTACGTTGGCTGGATGTCAGCCATGACCAGCGAGGGCGACTCCAGCCGATCGATGTCTCCGGAAGTCCGGACCTCGAGGAACTGAATGTTGATGCCGCGGCATCAAGCCTTTCGGACCTCAAGAATAATCCAAAGCTCAAGGTTCTGAAAGTCAGTTGGTGCGCGGATGTAGACCCGGATCTGTCGGCAGTCCCGCTGCTTGAGGAATATGAAAGGATAAGTTGCAATCTGCACTCTCTTGACTTGTCGGGACTAGGAAATCTCAAATCGCTGGCTGTCTCAGATAATCCCTTAGGCTCATTGGACCTTTCCGGATTGTCCGGTTTGGAGAGGTTGGTATGCGTCTCTTGCGGTCTATCATCCCTGGATCTTAACGGTATGAAGAATCTAGACTATCTTGAATGTAGCTGGAACTCAATTACTGCCCTGGATTTTGGCGGATGCCCTATTTTACGTGAGGCGTATGTGGCAGGGAATCCCTTGGGAGCTATTGATTTGACCGCTAACACCAGGCTGCTCAAATTATTCTGTGAATATACCGGCATCTCCAGTCTTGATGTCTCACACAATCCTTTGTTGTGGGATCTTCGCTGTTCTCATAACTCTTTGTCGAGTTTGGATGTCAGCTCGAATCCTGTGCTTTGGGGACTTTACTGTGATGATAACCAGTTGTCCAAGCTTGACTTGTCCAATAACAAGGCTCTCCAGGAGTTAGATTGCTCTTCCAACCATCTCGAATCATTGGATGTTTCCGCTTGTCCTTTGCTCAGGTGGTTGATCTGCGGGAACAACATGATTCGAACCCTGGATCTTAGCAAAAACTCTCATTTCGAGGGACCGAATGGCGATGACATAACCGGGCTCTTCTGCTCCCCGATGAACGACGGTGACGGGAACAATCTCTTGGAGACTCTATATGTCCCTCGAGGGAAAAATATTCCTGGAGTGACTGTGAATAGATCGGCTGACCATGTGCCTGCTGTAACGAAGATCCTGGCAAAGTAGTTTATTGTTTTGAACTAATTTGAACTTGATTGAACCAGGCTGAAAAGGTATTTTTGCCTCACTTATGGGAACACCTTTCATACCGGAACTTGCTGAGCTTCTTCGCCAGGTTGAGGAGAAGTTCGGACACCGCCTTTCGACTACAACGGACTTCGAGCTCCTTTCGTTTGTCATGGAACGTGAGATAGGAGAGCTCATATCCGCCTCTACCTTGAAGAGGCTCTGGGGCTACGTTTCATATTCCTCGACACCAAGGATCGCTACTCTGGACACTCTCAGCCGGTATCTCGGTCACAAGAATTTCAAGTCGTTCCGGCAGGCCTTGAAAGATTCAGGAGCAGTGGTTTCCAACTTTTTCTCATCGAAGACCGTGGAGGCTTCCTCTCTTAAAGATGGGGCCAGGCTGCTTCTTGGCTGGGCGCCTAACAGGTTGATACGGTTGAAGTTCCTTGGTGGAACCACCTTCGAGGTGGAGTCCGTCGAGAACGCCAAGTTGCGCCCTGGCGACCGCTTCAAAGCCTCGGAATTCATTCTCGGAGCGCCCCTTTTCATCAGCTCCGTGCGCCGCTCCGACGGCACCGTCACCCCTCCTTACGTCGCAGCCAAGGCCGAAGGGCTCAATGTCCTGGAGGTGCTTCCTAATGACAAGGATTAGAATCTGATTCCAACTCCGAATTCGACGGTCGCAGTCTTGAGACTGACTGTACTGACTCCGGCGGAGGCGGTGAAATGGCCTTTATTGAATATGATTCCGGCATCGGCACAGGGGCCTTTGGCCGAATAGTCCGAGACTTCGGCCCACTTGCCGGAGGCGTCCTCCCAGAGTGTCCTGGTGCTGCCATAGCCTGAACCTGCGTACAGACTGAGCGGGCCGCTGATTCTGAATATTCCTCCGGCTCCCAGAGCCATGCCTGTGTAGCACTCATTGCCGCTTGTCCAGATGATATGACCGTCGGCTGTTCCGTCGCTGCTGCAGGAATAGTCGGCTTTCATGGCTTTGAAGTTGGACCTGCCCTTGATGTAGAGACCCCATTTGTTGCCAGTGAGGTTTATAATGCCTCCATAGGAGAAAGTTTCGGGGCGCCAGCCTCCGAGGATTAGAAGGCCTGCAGAAAGATCCTTCGGTCGCTTCGCTCCCTCAGGATGACATGATAGGTCGTCATTCTGAGCGGAGCCCAAAGAAATAGAAGAATTGTCATTCTGAGCAGAGCCCAAAGAAATAGAAGAATTGTCATTCTGAGCGGAGCGAAGAATCTCTCCGTTCCCTGAACTCAACCGAAGGTCCGGCCTCCACTCTACCTTCGGCAACTCCATTTCCGGCCTGGCAACCTTCAGCGTCGGCCTGTCCGACGGAGTGCCCGTCCCACCAAAAGCCACGGTGTATCGCCGCCTGATGCGCTCGAACCTGTCTTTTTGGGCGGGAGACATATTCCTTGAACCCCTCTGGAGAGTGGACCTGAGCTGCGACACCTGTTCGAGCAGGGAGGTGAGTTCTTCGGGTGCGATCTGCTCTCCCCGCAATGACCGTTCCCTCAGTAGGATACACCTGTCGCAGATGGATTCGTAGCTGTCCAGGGCCCTGTCCAGCCTACTGCCCTGGCCGTATGCCACTGTCCCGAAGAACAACGACACTGCTATAAGGATGTATGACAGCTTATTCTGCAATACTTTTTTGACTTACCGATAACTTTAACTATGGGGCTTTGCAAATGTAGGCAAAAATGCGGATATTTGACTATGCTAATATCCTCAGAGTTCTTCGGTGATCCTTCTGTACAGGCCCCTGCCGGTTCTTCGGCCAGGGAACTCGTTAGCAGTTCCGAGGGAGGCTATTCCCAGATCTGGCGTTTTGACCGTGGTGGCCGGTTCCGGGTCCTCAAGTGCCTGAAAGAGGGTTTTCGCGGCGATCCGTTGTACGAAAGGCTTCTGCAGAAAGAATTCGAGATCGGATATTCATTGGACCACGAGGGCATCTGTGAATATTATTCTTTCAAGAAAGACACTGAACTTGGCAACTGCATCGAGATGGAATGGGTGGACGGGCGCACGCTGGAGCAGTTCCTTTCGGAGGGAAAGCATGAGCGGAGTGTCTATGACAAGATTGTCGGTGAAATCTGTTCCGCCCTTTCCTACATGCATGCAAAGCAGGTGCTCCACCGGGATCTGAAGCCTTCCAATATCCTTGTGACGTACAACGGCAACAATGTGAAGCTCATCGATTTCGGATTGTCTGACGCGGATTTCTCATCGGTCCTGAAGACTCCAGCAGGGACGGCTGTCTTTGCCGCCCCGGAGGTTCGCTCAGGCGGCAAGGCTTCGGTACGCAGCGACCTGTATTCCCTGGGCATGGTGATGTCGCTCTTCCCAGTCAGGAAGTATACGCCCATCGTCCGCCGGCTCTGCTCCCAGAAGCCGGAGGGCCGTTATTCATCGGTCGCTGAGGTCCAGAAAGCCCTGAAGAGCAACATGTCTGCCATCGCAGGAATAGTATTCATTCTATTCATCGCCCTGATGGCTCTCGCCCCAGTGCTCGAAAAGCGCCTCAATATGGTCTCTGCGCCAGAGCCTGTGGTACCAGTCCATGAGTCTCTGCCACCGGCCCCTGAGTCTGTGGAACCGTTCCATGAACCGGTTGAAGGCCAGACCGATACCACTGTCATTCTGAACGAAGTGAAGAATCCCGCAGTGAAGAATCCCCCCAAGCCCGCTCCCAAACCCACCCCCAAGAAGTCCACCGACACCCACCTCATCGACGAACTCTTCCGCCAGGCCACCGAACTGTTTGAATAGTCACCCTCCTCGTCCTTCCGGCCAGTGTGGCATGCGCTATGGCGTTCATTTTTGATCTTTTCGCCAAATAGGCGCACCAGAGGGGCGAAATGATGGTCTTTGGTAGGGCCTGGCCGTGCGCCATGGCTTGATATCGGCCTTTGGCGCACGGTAAAAGGCGTCAGACACCGCTATATGGCCGGCCAATGTGCGCCACTTTGGCGAAAAGTCGGTATTTCATGAAGATAAGCCAGTTTTTGGTGCGACATTTTTTGTTGTTTGGAAAATTTGATTTATAATTGAGGGCAAAAAAAGTTGTCCCTTATGATTAATACTAATGCAGTCCGGCTGTTGGAGTATTCCCTTAGCCATAATCCGGATTTGTTGGATAATTCCGCTTTCGCTGTCAATGCCGCTGTTTACTCCTTTCTTAAGAATGAGTTCGAGAAAGGGGATATCCGCTCTAACCTCCTGTTCCAGTGGAGCTTCTCTTCTTTCTATGGGATGGGAATTGTCTCGTCGGAGGCTAAAGAGGCGTTCTTCCGGAAGATGGAGTCCCTGAGAGACTCTTATACCGGCCAGAATGCCAGGAGTGTCACTGAGGATCTTCGACCGGCCATGGGAAAGAGCAACTTCTCCTTCGTGACAAAAATGCTTAACCTCATCTCCGACAGCGAATATCCCATTTTCGACAAGAATGTCGCTATGGTCTTCCAAAAGCCATTTGACCCAGATGAGACCCGCCTAGATCATCAGGATTCCGTCTATCAGGATATTATCGACACCTACAAGTCGCTCCAGCACCATCCCGTAATTGAGGATTTCCGCACCAGATTCGGCTGTCCTGAGATGGGTTACATGAAAGTGCTCGACACTATCTTTTGGAAACTCGGCAAGGACATGGAAGCCAACTACGAGATGTTCCCCTGGGAATAGTCGTTACTTCCACCTCTCCATTTCGGGCAAGGTCGAACTTCAGGGTCGGGATCTTGCCGTCGCCAAATGCGTTCCAGGGCTGTCAGTGGCCTTGTCGGCGGGCAAGATACCCCCATTTATAATTAGAGCTTGCCCGAGAGGAGGTGTCTATATTTGTGCTACTAAACTTTGACAATGAAAAATGAAATACAGTGAGTTTCACAGAATACTAAAGGCTGCCGGATGGGTCTTGGATTCCAGTATAAGAAAAGGCAGGAGAGAAATGGGCATCGAGTCATAGATTTGTTTCCTTTCTTGAATAATTGGTTGTTATGATAAAGGTTGATGAGTTGCAGGATACTTTGCGAATGACCCGAGACGAGATAGGGAAAGAGTCGGCCCGTTTTTATTCCGAGTGGCTTTCCCAGGTCACATTCTGTTAGATCGGCATCATCTTACCCCTTATTCAATTGCACAAGATGACCGGGAGGAAAAAGTGGTTTGATGGATTTAGAGAGGATCCTGTATTCTCCGCTTAATGCCATACGGTCATTGAACCTTCATCATGTCCGCTAACTGTAGGAAATAGTCATTGGACCATATATCTAATTCGCCAGTATTGCTCAAGAAGGGTAGCACATCCTCTTTGACGCGGGATATGTCGGTACTTTCCAGACGTCCCCGCAACGCGGACTTGAACTCGTCAAGTGTCATCTCCTGACCGTTGAACTGGAGGATCCTCTCTTGCAGGTGCCCCCAGTCAAGAGTGATGCCGTTCCGTACATACCATTCAAAATCATACCAGTCGCGCCCCTTGACCCTTCTCTGCCACGCTCTGAAAACCAGCGCGTGCATTTTCCCGGCAAAAAGGTCAGGGAGCGTAACGCAGCGGGTCAGGAATGATTTCGGCTGCAGCAGGTATTTTTGTTCCGTCGAGAACTTAAGGGGTGGCACGGTATCCACTTCAATCTTAACTTTTATGGACTTCTCAGTCTGGAATGATATGTCGTATACATCTGTAGTATCTTTCAGAAAGGCGGATTCCACCTTGCCAAAACTTCTCTTATCCTTCTTCTTGATCTCCACCTTTCGGCCAACAAGGGTGAACTGGTCTATGATGGGTTGGAAGTATTGCTCGAAGTTAAATGATGGGTCTTCCTTTAGCAGCGTGAAATCCATATCCTCGCTGAAGCGGTTCAATCCGTGGAATATTCGAAGGCAGGTTCCACCATAGAAAGCTGCCTTGTCGAAGAAACCACCATCGGCGAGCCCGGCGAGCACGATCTGCTGGCTCACTTCATAAACCGCGTTCCTTCTAGCCGTGTCCGTGCTTTGGTCATAGGCCGAAAGCATCTTTTCATATAGTTGGTTCATTTCCCTAGCAACTTTATAATGGTTTCAATTGATTGTGTCTTTTTGCCTGTGTCGGCACATTGCTGAAGAATACCGGCATCGAATTGGCTGAAAGCGTCCATGTCAAAACGCAGGTCCTCTTCCAGAAATGCCTGAGCTTCCTTCTGATAACGCAGAATCACTCCGGAGGAGGAACAGATCAGGTCGCATAAAGCCTTCTCCGGGCTCGCGATGATGAAGGTCGCCCCCTCTGTCTCACCTTGCCGGAGTCCGATAGGAAAGTAGTCCCTACCGACACCGGTATATGAGAACCTGCCAAGAGCGTTCTCGAACACGCGCGAATGCTTGATTGTCATGCTTTGTACCATGTGCACGCGTTCCGGGATGAGACCATACCATCGAAGTGCCGTATGCATGGATACATAGGAAGGGGAGTACAAGTGGTTGGCGACAAGTTCATTGCTGACACGCTTGCCACTCCACTCAGGGTTGACTATGTATAATCCGCGCTTCAGGCGCAATAGCTTGCCGCTATGCTCCAAAGAGGATACCTTTTGGTTTGAGCCGGCAACATCGGGATACAGTGAGGATATGGTTTCCTTTGTGACCGGAACGTTGCCTAATATGTCCAGAACATCCTTCATGACGCAAATATAGCAAATTCTCGAACATAAAATCAATCAATATGTGATTTTCTATTCAAAATATTACTATTATAAGGCCTAATGTCAATGATGATTTAGTAGGGCAAGGTCGATTTTTAATGGCTTGAACTTGCCTGGCTTATATGCTATGCAAGTCCGTCAGGGGCATTTTCAGCGAGCAAGGTACCCCACCCTAAAATTCGACCTTGCCCGATAAGCAAGAATGGGCTTTTGAATAATCTATTGAATTAATTATATTTGTGTCAATACGGAACCGTCCGGTCTTTCTCGCTGGCGAACATTTTAGGGCCTGCCAGCAGGGATAATGTCGCCGGCACACGTTTCTGTTTGATTTGAACCAATGTGAACTTGACCTATATGTTGTAGTCCTATATATTTGTCTGCCAAGATTTCAAGTTAATCATTGGCAGAATATGTTTTCTGAAATAATTGGTGAACCTGCGCTCAATAGCAATTCCATTGCTTTGCAAGGGCAGATAAGGATATCTCAGCGCCTTTTAGGCAAGAATGATAGTACTATCTCAACTGCGTTGTCTGCAGTGGTTCGTTATGGCGAACCTGGATACCGGCTTGACAAATCCGGTTTACTTAATATTTGGAAAGACAGTACTGTCCCTTTCGCCTCTAAATGTCTCTCTACTTTATGGTGGGGTCATCCAGATTTTCGACAGGCCAATAAGGTCTATTCAAGATCGAATATAGATTCGCTAAATACCTCTTGCCTTGAGGACAGTCTTAATTCATTGCAAGTTGAGAAAGATTTCCAGGAATTCAAGAGGGGACTAGAGAATTTGTATCGAAGATTGAATAAAGGCGGGGATCTCCATATGGAGAGTATTGGCACCTCTTTCTTTACCAAGTTCTTCCATTTTTATTTTAAGGCTTATCCGCTTAAGTCGAATCCTCATTATCTTCCCGTTATCGCTGATGATATCATGCGGTCGGCCGTTTTTGCTGAGATGCTGGACAGAGGAGAGAGTGTGGAATCCGTCTTTAACACTAAAGATGCCACCCTGAGAACATATGTGGGTTATGCTGATAAGTTTAATAACTATGCTTCGGAGCTTGGAATCGATCCATTCATTCTGGAGGATGTTCTATTCAATCGTTCGAAAGGAATAGGCAAAGCATATGTCAATGGATTCAATGGACGGATACACCTTCCCCATTGGATTGCAGGCAGCTATAATGAAAAAAGCCAAGCGGCAATCGTATTTAACAATTTGGCGGGAGAGACATATCTTTTCGAAGGTTCGACTGCCAGTCTGTGGAATGAGCTATTGAAGTATGATTATGAGAAAGGCTTCAGAATCGATGAGATTTGTCAGAAGTGTGGATGCGGGCGCTTCGATCTTCTTTCTTTTTTCAAGGATTTGATTGTCAAGAGAATCCTCGCCGATCATGTATCGGGAAAAGCAGAATTGGATAGAGTCAAAAAGGCTGTGAACAGGACTAAGAGATCCTTTTTACGGAGTGTCAAGGGCGTCGGGAATTTCCACTCGGTCTTTGAGTCAGTTGATAATGACTATCGAAATCTAGTTGAGTCTCAAGGGATTCCACTAGCGGCGTCGATTGAGCTCACATATGCTTGTAACGAGGCCTGTGTCCATTGCTATAATCCGAATTCTCCGAGAGAGGGAGGACTGGGAACTCAAAAAACGAAGCCTATCGGAGAGATGACTGCCGAAGAGTATTTCCCGGTTCTGGATGATATGAAGAGAATGGGGGTAACAAAGATTGTCTTTACTGGTGGCGATCCTTTTATGAAAAAGGACCTTATGAAGATTCTCCGGTATGCACATAATCTCAAATTCGCCTTCTCTGTATATACGAATGGACAAGCCTTGTATTCCAACCCCAAATTATATGAGGAGTTAAGGAATCTCTATCCTCAATATGTCGGATTGAGTGTTTACAGTACGATTCCTGAGATTCACGACAGCATAACTCGCCGCAAAGGCTCTTGCGAAAAGACAATGCAAGTCGCCCACTGGTGCTGCGATGATGCGATTGGTCTTCAGATCAAGTGTCCGATCATGCGGGCGAACAAGGATTCTTATGGTAAGGTTTTCGACTTTGCCTTAAGTGTCAACGGGATGCCCCAATTTGATGTCAATATAACTTCGAGCGTGGACGGAGATTGTTTTGCTTCCGAGAAATTGCGCTTGAGTGAGGAACAGTTGCTGGAGGTGCTGAAAGACCCCAGAATCCCTTTGTCAATTGAGAATAGCATCGGGGCGATTGACCGGCAGCCTGATATGATGTTCTGCGGAGCTGGGGAATCCAGCTTCAACCTTCAGCCGGATGGAACTGTCAGCCCATGCTGTGCCTTCCCGATGGATTGCGGTAATGTAAAGGAGAGGGGGCTTGAAGAGATTTGGCGTAATTCGGAGAAATTGCAGAAAATCAGGATGCTGCGTTATAGAGATAGTGATATTTGCGGAAAAGAATCCTATTGTAAATATTGTAATAGATGTCCAGGGCAAAGTTTCGTAGAACATGGCGTTCCGGAGAATCATAGTGAGGATAATTGTTTCTTGGCGAAAGTCAGGTATCATTTAGTGAATAACAGGAGAAGCTCCCATCCTGAATAAAGAGGAGCCAAGTTTAACTTTCAAACAACATTTAATATGTTTAAATTTTCAAAACTTTCACAGAACATTGTCTGTGGTGCTTGCAATTGTCCGAGAGGAACTGAGAGCATGTGTGGAATCATGTATCGTTCTTTTTAGTTAAATTGTTTAATCCCTGGAAGCGTTCAGAAAGAGCGCTTCCAGGGTCTTTCTATTTAAGTTTATCATCGAACTACATTCTGTCGACTTCAAAACTATTCTTACTTGGATGAAAGGCAAGAATAGGCGCATCAAGATTACTACCCTTGGAGGAAATAGTCATTTATTTTGTGAACATGTCAATGATAGCCGGATGCTTATAATTGGTAGTACCGGCCAGTATAAGATCATCGGAGTCCGTTTCTGGAATAGCGTATGTCGCAGGATGGATTCCCTTAATGCGGAAGATCGCCAGATGTCAGCGAGATATTCAGATACTTCAGAATGGAAGAATCCGGATCATTTCTTTGCTCCCAGCGTCCCCGCAATCTGCAAAGCATATTTGTCTGACAATAGATAATAATACAATATATAGTTGCGCACGGCACGAATCAGTGTAATAAGTCATGTCTTGGGAAAAAGTGTATATCGAGGTGAAATTGAGCCTAATGGAAAAAATGTCTACGTGTATCATAGCGGAAGAAGTGGTTTCCATGGACCATTCAGGTAGGTTATGACGTTCTAGCGGCTTACTGGTCTGGGAGTGATGTCATAGTTGTACTTTCAAATGGCCAGAAAAGGAAGTATAGTAATTCGTCATCCTGGTCTTCGGCCTACTAGATAGTTTAATAGTCATAGAGTTATTTTGATTATATGTACATATGCTGAGGTAATTGTGTTATGTCGCATGTGTAAAAGTCATTTTTTAAGTAATCATTATAGTATTAATGTCATGAAAAGAATCCCAAAAATTGTATCATTGCAGTTAATCTCCGATAAATTCTCAGAAACGGCCATATACACACCTGGCTCTTACAGTTCTTTCCCAGTATATGATGATAATGGTGTCGAGGCATATCTTTCTTATGGTATATTTCTTCCAAGAAACTCTCGCGGTAAAGTTGAGGAGGGTCAGCTGAATTTATCAGTTATTCTTGAAGTTATTGACCGTTCCGGTAAATTCAACACCTCAACTTATACCTGGGATTCTATTCTAGGGGAGATAAACTCCTTGAAACTTAATCTTGATGGGGAGAATATTGAATTGACGGAGTGTACAAAAGTGAAAGGAGACACTCCGGAGACCAATAAATATCATTTCTTTGTCACAAGGGAACTTGTGGATGCTGTTGCTGATTCTGCAAGTTTTGCTTTTAGAGCATCTGGAAGTGGAGCATACTTTGATAATGATGTTGCTGGTTTTAATATATACTCCAGATTGTTCTCGAAATTGGCTGCTAAATGGCAGGAGAATTATGAGCCACTTACAGGATCCTCTACTTCTGTTTTTATGTCAGTTGAACTGGCAGGTGATGACGTTTTAAGCAAGTATGAATCGTTTGCTGACGGGGAGAATAAAAGAAGAGAAGAAAAAGAAAAGCGAGAGAAACAGCTGCGAGAAGAGAGAGAGGCAAAATCCAAACAGACTCAAGCTGCACAGGCTCAAGGGTGTTACATAGCTACCGCCATTTACGGATCGTACGATTGCTCTCAAGTATGGACTCTCCGCAGGTTCAGGGATGATATTCTTGATAGAACTCTTGTTGGTCGTTGTTTTATAAAGCTTTATTATTCAATCAGTCCTTATTTAGTGAAAAAGTTCGGAGACTCACATGTCTTCAAAAAAATCTTTAAAGCCCCATTGGATCATCTTGTGTCTACTTTGAAGGCTCACGGAATCGAGGATTCTCCATATTCGGACAAGTATTAAACTCATTTAATTAACAATTGTTATTCTATGTTGACGATAAACCAGTTAAAACAGCATTATTACAAAGATTTGTTCTCTTTCCGCCAATTGGAAAGCTTTCAATATAAGGGATCAAAACTGAAACATGGGTATGTTTTAGGTGTCGTGGATGCCATTGAGATTGTTGATTCCGGTTTTTGGAATAACGACAATTTGGTTAACCAATTTGAGGTCAAAAACCAGAAATCATCGGGGTCTCGATTATTTGATGGCGTTATAGAGGGTGTGATGGATAATGAGACAAGAAAACAAATCCAGAAGGCTAGTGAGGAGAGTACAGGGAAGTTGGTTTTTTATGCTAAAGAGGATGATAGTAATGTATATGCTGATCTGATTTTTTATAATAAATCAAAGAATCGTATTTTGAATAAGACGTTACTTTCTGTTGATGACGTGCCGGCAGAGTTCGATCTGTTAACTTTTAGTGCGCATTCAGGGCCTAAGTCTTTTGAAGATGTTATCACTATTCCTATAGGTGATTTTGAGTTTTTTAAAGAGTCGATACTTGGAATGAAATGCGTTTTCTATTTCAATACGGAGAAGGATGAGTATGATGAAGCTAAGGACTTTCTGTCGATAAAGTTTGACGTCAATCTCCCTCTTGTGGATGTCGCAGCCGTAGATTGTATCGTGAATGGGGATAAGTGGGATCAATCATATAAGGATGGGCTGTGGACGTCTTTTGATAAAGAAGTGGACTTGGATAGAAAACAAGTAGAGCTCGATGGAATGGCGGCCGCGATCAAGGCATCAAAGAAGAAAACCAAAAGGATTTCTTGGATATCTGCAGTAGTCCTTTTTTTTATCATAGTAAATGTGTTCCCTGAAATGGAAGGAGGTATGGCCTTTCTTACTTTAATCGCAGTTATAATAGTAGGGATGTCGGGTAAATACATCGGTAATAAGATGAATGCTGACAAGGAAGAAGAGTTGAAACGACAATACTCCGTGCTCTCAGATAAACGGAAAGATCTCGAGAATAACGTTAAAGAATTGTATTCCGTTAATAGCTAATATTATTCTATATGCTCTATGATCCGGAGTTGGACGATGATGATCTGAACGATCTAGACGGTGACAAATATGAAGATATCGAGGATGATTTCTATCCAGAGTATTCGTATTCATTACCAATAGGTCTTGATGAACGATTCGAGGAGGCTGCGAGACATGTGGTTATAACTCAACGTGCGAGTACTTCTGATTTACAGCGTCGTCTTGGAATGGGATACGCCAAAGCTGGTCGAGTGATGGACCAGCTTGAGGCGGCAGGAATCGTTGGCCCCCAGGATGGGAGCAAGCCTCGCCAAGTGCTTATTCGGGATCTGAATGAGCTCAGCCTAGTGTTGGGGATTGTGTTGCCTGATTATCACGATAAAGTCATTGAACCTATGGGCTCATCTTTAATAAGCACAGAACCGGTTGTAGGCAATTATTCGAAAGCGTCAACCGAAAAGGTTGCTACAACATACGAGTACTCCGACAGTGTGAATGCGATGAATGGCTGTTTGGGTGCGGTAGGGCAGGTGTTCGCGTACACTATGGTAATTCTGTTGCTTTTGTGTACGGCTCCAGCGATAATCATGATTCTCCTGTTCTGGTGGATTATCGCCTGGATTCTTGGTTTGATATTCCCAGGTAAGGAGTTTTTCCCCATAAAGAAAATCTGGGATTCCGTTTCCCGTTGGGCGAAAGAAAAACTCAATGTGGATCTTGGCTCCGCCGCTATTGCCGCAGGAATCATAATGGTTCTTACAGCCATCTTTGGCGGATGGTCATCAAAAAAGGATTAATCTTTTACCATATTAAAATACAAAACCCACCATGTCATTCCTCAATTTCATCCAAACTCATATTGACGACATCAACAACTATGTCCAGCCTTCAATCCATTGGCGTGAGGGTCGTTTCGCCAATCCCGTGCTAAAGGCGGAATCCACCAATGGCGATTTTGCCGAGGTGGTCAAGAGCCTCCCTGTGGAACTGTCTCGTGAAGATGTTGTCGGATTCTTCCGTGAAGACCTGTATAAAGGTTTCGTGGCCACTATCATGTGGGGAGGCATCAGCCGTTTCCAGGCGGAAGAAATTGCTCTCAGGAATGATCGCAATACAACTATGCCCAAGCTGGAGCGCCTCGTCGCTATGCTACGCAACTCTGAGACCGACATAGAGAGAATCGGGGGCGCCATCGCATCCTTAAGGCGAGGTGATGAAAATTATTTCTTTGGCATTGGCCCCAGCTACTTAACCAAGCTGCTCTATTTCCTTGCCTATGACATGGACCTCCACACCCGTCCCCTCATCTATGATGGGAATATGAGGCCAGCGCATTTCGCTTTGATGTCGGAAGCCGAGCGGAATCCGTTCTTCTATTATGTTCCAGTTGGCCATAAAGTGGAATATGCCGAATTCACTTCGTTTGAGGATGTCTATTATGGCTATTGTGAGCTGATGTGTGATACGGCCAGGGAGATAGGTGCGGACGTTAAGAACCTTGAGGCATGGGTTTTCGGCTGGCCTGCGAATATCAATGCGGGGCAGCCCAATCCGAGAGTGGTGGCGAAAACAGAGGTCGATCGAATGGCGGCGGCTGGCATAATCATGCATAGTTTCGGCATTGAAGATCTGGGCGATGCGATTGGCGCGTCCCGCATCTTCTATGACAACAATATAGATGTCACGGAATCGCTTAATTCAGAGCTTCCGATTGGGAACGATGAAGAACACCCCATCGTGATTAAAGAGACGGATGGATATGTCCACCTTGAATATGTCATTACCGATATCCTGTTCCGGCTGAAGAATCTGGAATCGAAGATGATATCCCAGCGTTTCAATATGGTTGGTGATAAGAAGCTGGACCAGCTCTGTTTCGAGGTCAAGTCCGCTCGTGACAAGAAGCTGCGGGAGGTGAATGTGTATTTCGACATCACCGCCGGGTACGACGCGATGGGTTTCTGAGGCCCTTTCGGGCAAGGTCTAATTTGAGGGGCGGGACCTTGCCGGCGTCAAATGCGTTTCAGTGCTGTCAGAGGCCTTTTCGGAGGGCAAGGTACCCCACCCTAAAATCAGACCTTGCCCGAATCATTAACCACCTTTAGGGAAAAATCAGTATATTTAAACGTTTATTTGAGAGAATGAGCGAAAAAGTACTGATAAGCAAAGATGGTTTGAGGAAGGCGCTGGGGCTGAAAGGCCTGGTGGGGAAGTGCGTGGCCGGGGCTCTGTACGGGGTCCTGGGCATCGGGCGGCTCAACAAGGTTTACCCTTATGTGGCTGATCTTGAGGGCCCTGAGTTCTCGGAGGAAGTCCTGAGAAGGTTCGGAATATCTTACGAGGTCCCACCTGAGCAGCTTGCCAACATACCAGCGGAAGGCGGATTCCTGACCGTTTCCAACCATCCGTTCGGAGGTGCTGACGGGCTGATCCTCAATGCGATAATAAACCCCAGGAGGCAGGACTTCAAGATCCTGACCACCTTTCTTCTGGCCCAGGTTCCGAATCTTACGAAATGGTTCATCCCCGTGGATAATTTCTCGACCGGAGGCACGAAAAGCATAACGGGGATCCGCACGGCTCTCGGGCATATCGGCTCCGGTGGTTCCCTTGGCCTATTCCCGACGGGCGAGGTCTCGACCTGGCAAAAGAAGGAGCGGCGGACTGCCGTGGGCCCCTCGGCCCTTCGACAGGCTCAGGGACCGGAAAGAAAGGCTCATGGACCGGGGAATAAAGCTCAGGAACCAATCAAGGGAATGGTCATCGAAGACAAACCCTGGCCAGACAATATTCTCAAACTAATAAAGAACTCAGGCCTGCCGGTTGTCCCCATCTATTTCGACGGGACTGACTCCTTGCTTTTCCATATTCTCGGAAAGATCCATCCGCGGCTCAGGACCATCCGGCTTGTCCATGAGCTGACCAACAAGAGGGGGATGACGGTCAAGGTCCGCATCGGCAAGGCCATCCCGGCCGCCGAGATCGCTGCCTTGAGCATTCCGACTCTTAAGGGATATCTGCGCAATCGCACTTATGCGCTTGAGGCACAGGTGCTTCAGCAGGGTGGCCGGCCTACGGTTGGTGAGCGGAGTCGAACCACCGCTCAGGGACCGGGGAATAAGGCTCAGGGACCGGAAAAGGCTCAGGAACCCATTGCTGATCCTGTTGATCCCAAGCTCATCCGTTCCCAGATGGAAGGCCTCAAGGACAAGGAGATATTCCAATCCGGAGACTACAAGGCTTATCTTATAGAGGCCTCGGACGCTCCAGATGCCATGAGGGAGCTTTACCGCCTCAGGGAGGAAACCTTCCGACAGATCGGGGAAGGAACTGGAGAGCCTCTGGACACCGACTCCTATGACGCCTACTATAAACATCTGATTCTCTGGAATATACCAAACGGGGAGATCGTCGGAGCCTACCGCTTCGGTTACGGATCCGCGATCATTCCGGAAAGAGGGAAGGAGGGCCTTTACACCTCGAGTCTGGTCAATTTCGGGCCGGAGGCGGACAGTATCCTGCCTAAATCCATGGAGCTCGGTCGCTCGTTCGTCGTCCCCAAATACCAGAAAGAGGTCTTGCCGCTGAAACTCCTTCTCTCGGGGCTCGCGGTCGCCCTGGCCAAGGATCCCGCAGCTGAATATATGATCGGAACTGTTACCATAAGCGACTCACTTCCGGATCTTTACAAGAGCCTGACCTACCACTACCTCGAACGTGATTTCAAGCTTCCTGAGGCCGGGCGCTTCGCTGTCCCTACCAATCCTTTCAAGCCGGATTACCTGCGGGTCAATCCCGAGGGCCTTCTTTCGGGGATTCCGGGAGGCGACATTGACGCTTTCGATCGTCTGCTCTCATCAATCTCCGGGAGCAAGAACCGTCTTCCTGTCCTGTTCCGGAAATATTTCAGTTGCGGGGCAAAGGTGGCGTGCTTCAATGTGGATCCTCTATTCGGGAACTGCCTTGACGCCATGATTGTATTGAAAGCCAGTGATTTCCCTATCCCTCTGCTCCAATCGATAGTCCGTCCGCTCCCTGGTGGGACCCGGGAGGCGGTGATGGGATTTTTCTCTTCTTTGTCCAATCCTGAATGATCATGGACAGTCCGCTTTGGGTATATCTTCTCGGGCTGGCCGGAATGGCCATCTATGGCTCCCGAATCCTGATCCAGTGGTACATGTCGGAGAAATCCCACAAGGTCGAGTCTCCGGGAATATACTGGGTCCTGAGCAGCGTGGGAGCGGTTGTGCTTTATCTCTACGGCTGGCTCCGGAAGGACTTCTCAATCATATTCGGGGAAAGCATCGGGTACTATGCCTACATGTGGAACATCTCCATCCTGGGCCTCTACAAACGGGTTCCCCGCTTCGTGGTGGTTCTTCAGGCCCTCTTCCCGCTCGTAATCCTGGCCCTTATCTTCAGGGATATTCCCACCTTCTCGGCGACCTTCCTCCACAACGAATATGTCCCCCTGGGGTTGCTTCTTTTCGGAGTCCTGGGGCAGACGGTCTATGAGCTGCGCTCAGTCTATCAACTGGTTTACAGCTACAAACGGAAGGCCTCGATCCTCCCGCTGGGCCACTGGGTGATGGCTGTCGTGGGCTCGGTGATGATAATAATATACGGCCTTATCCGCCACGACTGGGTCCTTGCGATAGGTCAATTCTCGATAGTGTTCTCTGTGCGGAACCTTATGATTTGTGTCTCATCTTCAAAAAGAATGAAAAAGATCGCTAAATTGCTGATGGTGAGGCCTGTCCGCTTTGGTTTCAATGAGCAGACGGCTTCCAGTAACCGCTTTCAGAATGATGTCGCTACAGAAGACATCAGGGAGCGGGCGATAGAGGAGTTTGACGGGATGGTCAGCCTTCTGAAAGAGAATGATGTCCCGGTGATTGTGGTTGAGGACACCCCTGAGCCGAGGACCCCGGACTCGATATTCCCGAACAACTGGTTCTCGACCCATGAGGACGGTTCCCTTGTCCTTTATCCGATGTTTGCCCCGAACAGGCGGCTGGAGCGGGATCCGGCCACGATCCGGACAATCATGGCTGCGGCCGGGACGAAACGCATCGTGGATTTGTCGTGGTGGGAAGACGAGGGCAAGTTTCTTGAAGGCACCGGCAGCCTGGTTTTGGACCGGAAGGCCCGCGTGGCCTACGCCTGCCGCTCACCGCGTACCTCGGAGGCTGTCCTGGATGATTTCTGCCACAAGCTCGGCTATCATCCGTTCCTTTTCGACGCCGTTGACAGGGAAGGCCGTCCGATCTACCACA
>Ga0256405_10002095_pt1 | contig 48605 bp, 36 predicted proteins | sample RumenRJG_02DNA_FD_189096 | JGI IMG/M metagenome (GOLD analysis project Ga0256405, IMG submission 189096) | Bovine rumen microbial communities from Lethbridge, Alberta, Canada - RJG_02 | ecosystem: Host-associated > Mammals > Digestive system > Stomach > Rumen | place: Canada: Alberta...
TGATGAGGGCAGGGATGCCGATGAGGGCAAAAGGTACGATGAGATCGCGCCAAGTTCGTAGTTTATATTCGTACCGACCCATGTATTTAGCGATAGTCAGAGCGACGATACACTTAGCGAACTCAGCCGGTTGCAGGCTGACGGGACCGAGTGAGATCCAACTCATCGAACCCTTGATGTCACGTGCCAGAAATGGGGTAGCCAAGAGTAGTAGGAGCATCGCGCCGTAAGCGAAATAGGTCAATACATCGTATGTTTTATAATCGATGAGCAAGAGGACGAAACCCATTACCAACGAGCCCATGATCCAAACGAACTGTTTACCGGCGCGGTTAGAGAAATCGAAGATGCTGGTCTGGTCGAAGGTATAGCTGGCACCATAGATATTAAGCCAGCCGAATAAGGCCAGCGATAAAAACATGCCGATGGTCAACCAATCTACATGTTGCCATATGTTACCACTTCTTGACGCTCTCATTGAGTACGGTGCTTCCTATACGTTTGCGTAAATCTTTGCGTTTAACCTCTCCGGTGAGGTATTGTTCTATCATCATAGTAGCTATCGGGCAAGCCCATGTAGCACCAAAACCTGCGTTTTCAACGACAACTGCTACTGCTATCTGCGGATCCTCCAAGGGCGCAAAGCCGATGAAGATAGCGTGGTCTCGTCCGTGAGGGTTCTGTACGGTACCGGTCTTACCTGCCATATGCAGGCTATCTACCGCGTAATGACGTCCGGTACCATAGACCATCACGCGATGCATTCCTTCCTTGACCGCCTCAAAATGACGCTTTTCGATCTTCAGATTATGCCGATGTATCCGCATAGAATCGTTCTTATTGAGGTGCGGTGAGATATAATATCCTTCGTTAGCGATTGTGGCTGCTTGGTTAGCGAGTTGGAGGGGCGTGACGAGGATCTCACCCTGACCGATACTAAGCGAACGGATAGTGATCGCTTTCCAGCCCGTCTTGCCGTAGAACTTATCAAAGAGCTTGGTGCTCGGGATACTACCGGAGGACTGCTCGCTTAGGTCGGTGTCGGTGAATTTCTGTCCCAGACCGAAGCTCATTACATCTTCTCGCCACAGTTCATAGCGATGCCGGAAATTCTCATTCTCTTTGCCGTAACCGTCTTTCTGGAGCAAGTCTCGGAAGGCACACCAGAAATAGGGGTTACAGCTCTGCTCGATCGCTCTATCGAGTGCAACCGGCGAGCCGTGATGGTGTGTACATTTGATAGGCGTACTACCGGGACCGGAACAGGGATAGAGGGTGTTTGGGGTGATAGCACCTTGCTGTAGACAAACGAGGGATTGTATGGTCTTGAACGTGGAACCCGGCGGGTACATCGCCTGTGTAGCACGGTTCATGAGCGGCTTGGTGGGGTCGTTCAAGAGGATGTTGTAGTTCTTGCTGCGGTCTTTGCCGACCAGCACTTTGGGGTTCCAACTGGGGTTAGAGACCAGAGCCAAGATCTCGCCTGTCTTAGGTTCGATAGCTACGGCGCTACCGATCTTACCTGCCAACAGTTCCTCTGCGAGTAGTTGGAGTTGTATATCGAGGGTGGTGTAGAGATCGGTACCGGCTTTGGCTGTTCTGTCCAACTCGCCGTCCTGATAGCTGCCTTGAATACGTCCTCTCACGTCGCGCATGAGGACTTCCACACCTTTCTCGCCTCGTAACTGCTGCTCGTATGTACGTTCCAGACCGTCTCGTCCGGAGTAGTCTCCACGTGTGTAGTAAGCATCACGGTCTATATCACTCTGACTGACCTCACCGACGCTGCCTAAGACGTGAGCAGCGGCGTTATAGGTGTAGTCACGCAGGGTACGTTTCTGTATCTGAATACCCGGAAAGAGGAAAAGGGACTCTTGGAGACTTGCTATATCTTCTTTCTTGAGCTGACTCATGAAGACCTGAGGCGTCCAACGGGAATAGCCTCTGTTCTTGCGTTTGTCCTTGATCTCCGCAATACGCTCGTCAAACTCTTCTCGGCTGATAGACAGGCTTTTACAGAAAGCTAAGGTGTCCCAGTTCTTGCCCATGTCGCGCATGGTCATGGTGATCTCGTAGATGGGCTGATTGAAGACCAGCAGTTCGCCGTTTCGGTCATAGATCAGACCTCGGGAAGGGTAGATGGTCTGCTTGACGAGGGCATTGTTATCCGCCTGATCTTTGGTGGATTGATCGATGATTTGCAAATAAAAAAGCCGCATTATATACGTCAGTACTATCACAACGGCAATACCGCTGATGACATATCGACGATTATAATACTGGTCATTAATCATTTGTATCTCAATACATTATAGCCGATAACAATCAGAATAGTGATAGTGCTGCTGACGATGGTTTCCAGCAGGACGAATCCCATATGGCTCCAACTCCAAGCAGCCAGCGAGAAGACGGTCAGATGATGGATGAGCACCATGATGACCGTGTATTTGAGGAGTGCTTCCATGCCGATGGCGTGCAGGCTGATCTGTTCGTTAAGACGGTCTTTGTCGTTCACGATGACGCCGATGAGGTATGGACGGATATACATCAGCAGGATGCAGGCAGCCATGTGTACGCCGAGCGAGTTGCAGAAGATATCCATGATGAATCCGGCAAAAGCTCCGATGAGCATGTCTGCGCTGTGGGGCAGCGTGATAGGCATCATCAGCAGGCAGAGCACGTAGATGTACGGATGACAGGCACCCCATAGTTGCAGTTGGTCGAAGAGCAACACCTGAAAAACCATGATCAGCAGGTAGCGTCCTATTTGTTTAGTCCATTCCATTCTGTAGTTCCTCCAATTCTTGCTGATGAATGTTTTCCACCACCTCGACGTATTTCAAGCGTTTGAAGTTCGTATGCAGCCGTACGCGTATGGTGTAGTACGAGTCACCCTCTTTGAGTGTGCTGTTTTCCACGATTCCAACGGGTATTCCTTCGGGGAAGACGGGACTCAGTCCGCTGGTGACGATGGTGTCTCCCGGGTTCACCACCATATGCGCTGCTACGTCCGCCAGTTGTGCAAAACGGCTGTCTTTGCCGTTCCATTGCAGGGTAGCTATGTAGTCGTTTTTAGCAAACCGGCAGCTGAGGTTCGTATGGGTGTTGATGAGCGGCAGGACGACGCTGTAGTTCGTTCCTACGGTTCGAACGATACCCACGGCTCCCTCTTCGTTACGCACACCTTGCCCGATGCGGAGACCGTCTTTGCTGCCTCTGTTGATAGTGAGGTAGTTGTGCAAACGGTTGGTAGTCATCTGCACCACTTTGGCGTATTGGTAATGGGTGACAGGCTCTTGTTCTGCCGAATCCATCGAACAAATCTTGTTCCGCAACTCGGCGTTTTCTGCGGCTAACTGTTCGTTTTGGCTACGCAGACTGAAATAAGCGCTGATGTTGCTCAGCATTGCGTGTTGCCATGCTACCACTTCATTCGCCGTACTGAGCATACTGCTCCTCGGATAGACGTTATTGAAGCTGATAAGCAAAAACGCAGCAACTTCCAAGGCGATAAAGACAAGGAAGTTGCTATAACGCAGCAGTATTTTCAGCAAATTCTGCATAGTGGATTATTCGTATTAGCGAAGCAGGAAGCCGAAGTTATTGACGTTCTTCAGCGCCACACCTGTACCGCGAGCCACCGAGTGCAATGGGTCGTCTGCCACGTGGAACGGAATAGTGATCTTATCCGTCAGACGTTTAGCAAGACCATGCAGCAGAGCACCACCACCGGTCAGGTAGATACCGCGTTTCACGATATCCGAGTACAACTCAGGAGGTGTGGACTCCAATGCCTGCAGGATAGCGCCCTCGATCTTGGAGATACTCTTCTCCAAGCAGTGTGCGATCTCCTGATAGCTGACCGGCACGGACATCGGGAGTGCCGTCACTTTATTCGGACCGATGACTACGAAATCTTCGGGAGCATCTTCCAACTCGGGCAGTGCAGAACCTACTTGGATCTTGATGCGCTCAGCCGTTGGTTCATCGATGCGGAGGTTGTGCATACGACCCATGTATTCGATGATATCTTGGTTGAAGTCATCACCTGCGATCTTGATGGATTTGTTGCTGACGATGCCGCCGAGCGAGATGACAGCGATCTCCGTAGTGCCACCACCGATATCTACGATCATGCAGCCCTCCGGACTCTCGACGTCGATGCCGATACCGATAGCAGCCGCCATCGGCTCATAGATCATATAGACGTCGCGTCCTCCTGCGTGTTCCGAACTGTCACGCACGGCACGGATCTCCACCTCGGTCGAGCCGGAGGGGATACAAACGACCATACGGATAGAGGGGGTAAACAGACGAGCCTGCTTCGGAATCATCTTGATCATTCCGCGGATCATCATTTCGCAAGCATAGAAATCAGCGATCACACCGTCACGCAGCGGACGAACGGTACGGATCATGCTGCCGCCTTTACCGATCATCTGTTGCGCCTTACGGCCGACGGCAACCATTTTGTTGTCCGACATCGAGATAGCTACCACCGAGGGCTCGTCCACCACGATCTTGTCATCGCACATGATGATGGTGTTCGCCGTTCCGAGGTCAATAGCGATCTCCTGTGTAAAAGAAAAAAGTCCCATATATGTATTGTTTTATAGTTTTCAGTGTGAGTTGTTGCTGTTCCGTTTTGGCTGTTTCCATACTTCTTATTATTGTCCCAAGTCGTTTGGAAAGGGCAGAAATACGAAAAATCGCGCAAAGTTACAACTTTTTTTTTATATATGCAAGCACGTGCGAACTTTTTTGAAAGAAAAATAATTGCAACCCTTCGCAAAGGATAGCAATCATTTTTTGTTTTTTGAGTCCTAAAAAATGCAAGTTCTTTCGATTTCATCGGAGATTTTTAGGCGCTGTCTAGGTCTCGATTAGTGCCTTATTTTTAGCTTCCGGGTCCGTTAATGAATAAGGAATAAATAAATAATATATAAGGAATAACTAAAGATCGCGTTCGGCAAATGGATCGCAAAGGACGATACCGCTCCGCTTCGTCGGAAACGACAATCCATGATTAAGTTGCCCTGCAACAAATGTAATGGTTGTGTTTCCTCCTCTTCCCACAGATTAAAATCTGCGGGATCCCTAATAAAGGAAAGTGCGATCATTGCCTCCGCTTTCCCCACCAATTAAAATTTGCGGGGACCCCGGGAAGTGCCAAACATGGCTGATGAATAAAAAAAATGACATTGCACTATTTGCACTATTTGCACTTTGATACGTGAAAGTGCAGAAAGTGCAAAAAGTGCAAAGCAAAAAAATGATGTGGCAGAAGTGGCAGAAATGGCAGAAAAGTGGGTGTTGAAGGATAATTTATGCCACTTATGCCATTTATGCCAGTGCAAATTTTTATACAAGCGGCAAAATCGGAAGAGGATTTTTTAATCTGTCCAAAATTACCAAAAATGATTCAAAAAATATTGGTCTCAAAGTCTCATCGCTAATTTTTACTTTTTTTAGCGCTCATGGTATGGGACTCGTACTGTCACGTCCAGGATGATCGCGAAATGGTCGCCTACATGGAAGGATGTTGGATCTTGGTTATGAGGGAATATTGCTTATTCTATCGCTGCAAAAGTCTTTTCTGCCGCATTTGGCACAAAAAGTGCCTTCCCAAACTTGGTCAAAGTGGCTCATGGCGGAGTCAATAAATCCCGGTTCGTCGGTTAGGATACCTGCCTCAAAATTGCGGTTGACTGCGGATTTCATGCCCATGCCCGCTCCGGTCAAGTTGGCAGAGCCGATATAGACGATTTCGCTGTCGATGGCGATGATCTTCATGTGAACACGTGGACACAGCCGACGTTCCAGACGTTTCCAGAGCAGCGGGTATTTGTCGAAGTCCTCGCGGAAAGCCGTTCCCGGTTCCTTGGCATGTAGCAAACGCACCTCTACGCCGCGTTTCAGCAGATCACGGAGTACTTGCAGAAAAGGCACAGCATCATCCTTACCCTGCATGACATACAGGTCTTTGAGGTCTGCGGTCGCTATCCATAGCAACCGTCTCGCTTTGCACATCCGCGAAACGACCTCCGAATAATGTTCCGTATCGGCTATATACGTGGTCATGGTTGTGCCATTTCTTCCCAGCAGTCAGCAAGGCGGAGATTTTGCCGCACGCCGTTTCCTGTGCGATATGCTTCAGCTACTGCACGCATATTGGCATAATCCAGCTCTGTGGCTTCGTGATTGAGTTTAGCGAGATAACTCTTCTCTCCTTGATTATAGAGCCAATCAAAAGAGCCTTTTTTCGGACGTGGCTGTTTCGGGGGTGCTGAAAAACCCAAAGCTTGCTCTACCGGCAAAGTAGATCCATCATCATATAATCCCGGCAACAATTCATAAGACTTCTGTCGGAACCATTCATGTCTTTCTGAGCGTTCGTCATCCGTTAAATTACTGAAATCATACATATTTCTAAATTCACTATCTTCCTCCAACTCTATCAAGTCACAAAACTTTTTATATTCTTCCTTTGCTTTTGTTAATCGCCCTGTACAAGCATAGAAATATGCCGTTTCGTACGCATGGTAATAATTTAGCACCTCTTTAACACCTTCATCGTCCTCATTAGATGCACAATCACTAATCAGTTGCAGGATATTCAGGAAAAGGTCTGTCTCCTCTTGTGAATACAGCTGCTGATAGATTTGCAAAGCATCATCGCGTGTTGCATCCATATAATGCAGTCCTATTACCATAATTTTAGAAGCTAACGACATCAGCCCATCTACGTTCGATGTTTCTTTCAGACAATTGGCATAGTTCTGCAACATAGAGCATGAGACCCCATCAGATATGTTTACTGCGTGCTCCATATATTTATCATAAAACTCTACGACATCTGAATTACTACTTTCTGCATTTTGCGCACATCCTGCATAATAGGTGGTATATAAACTCTCTTTAGTATATTCATCTTTAGCTTGCTCTGCCCATTGCAATGCACGTTCGTAATTGCCATTGACGATATTGAACAAGAACAAAGCTTTATGTTCTATCTCTGAAGGGATGTCCTCCTTATAGAAACGATATTGCTCTGTATCGGACGCTTGGACAATAAAATCTTTGCGCATGGATGGATTATACGCAACCTCAATGAGTTTGTCTGTCAAAATGTTATCAAACTCTTGCTCTTCCTGTGTCAATTCAACAGGAATGATGTTGTTTTTCTGTTTTGTCATAGTGTTAAGAATTTTTGTGCAAAGGTACTATATGGAACGGACAAAAAGTGTCCGAGGGGAAAAGAAAGTTTATTTTTTATCGTAATTCGATAGAATTTGGCGGATGATGGTGTGTAGTTCTTCGCGAACAGAAGAGGGATAGAGGACTTCTAATTTCTCACGATGCCAGAGGAGTTGCTGATAGAAATTATAGCACGGAACAAGATCCATTTCGAAGTCCGTCCATTCGCCGGTTTGCTCTATCTCGCGTTGCGATTCATGGATAGGTAACGCACGCACATAGTCCGCTTGCGTGCCATAAACACGAATACGGATGGTAACGGGCACTTGTTCGTCGCTATGATTGATGCCAAAACTGCCGTTGAAATAGTCCTGCACGGAGATATTGGAGGACGGTTGCATTTCGTGCTCCGTAAGGGCTATGTTCTCCATGCGTTCGAGCGCAAAAACCGATTGTCCGTGGTGATGGTTGTCCGGCTCTGCCACCAGATACCAACGCCTTTCCCATGTGCGCAAGAAATAAGGGATTGCTACCAAGTGTTTCTTGGTCTGTTTGTTGAACGACCAATAGTCAAACTCAATGCCTTTGCCTGCGTCGATGGCTTCCAAAATGGGCTGCACGTTTACAATGCCTGTTGGCGAATCGGTAAGCATGATCCGCTCGCGGTGCTTGATAGCCAACTCGGACATGCCTTCGATATGAAATGCCGAAAGCAGATACTCGTATAGCGACTGATTGCCTTTGTTGTAGTCGTTCTTGATCAGGTAGTATTTCTGCGTGGCGGCATTGTACTCGATGTAGCAAGGAAAATTCAGCAGAATATAATCCTTGTACCGCAAGAACGTGCGCGGCTGTATATCGCTTTCGTATTGAGACGAATAGCGGTAGTGCTCATTGATCTCTTTGAGCGTCATCGGTCCTCTGCGTTCAAGCAAGTCGATGAGATATAGGCATTTTTGAAGTTTGGACATGGTGGGTTAGATTAAATATTTTACAAAAATGCACCGGCTATCAAACCGGTGCCTCTCTAGTAAAATAATGTTCTTTTTACATAAGCATTCTTTTTAATAAGTTTCTCTTGAAAGGATGTTACTAATCAATAGTTTTTCCTTTCCACCAATCCAGCAAGTTTGAAGTAATCCTCTTTCTCCCTGGAAATGGTGCTAAAATTTCATCTCTAGTCATCGCTCTCTTGCTACCGTTGCTCAATTTCGCGTAATAACTTTTTCTCTGTGTTAAGTGATCACCCTTCAAAAATTGAGCACCTTTAGCAAAGGTAAAAAATGTTATACAAATAACCTCTAAAATTGTTATTTTATTCATTTCGACCGCAAAGGTACTACAAAAATTGCACATATGCAAATTTTTTAAGAAAAAAATAATTTTTTTATTAATTTAATCCTATTTGGGTCAAAATTATCAATAATAGCACTCTTATTTGTATAAATATCCAACATGGTGAACTTTGAAGACACCGCGCCTCAATACCTTGATATAATCTCCTTCAACTTCGTCAATGTCCACACAATCCAATTCTACTTCATCAATAGTCACAGAATCAAGATGAACATCATCTATTTGAGACCAATCTACTCCTAATTCTTTGAGAAGTTCTTCGGGTAATTCGTAGTCTTGTTTTACTAAACAGAAGAAAGTGTAGCCGTGATTTATGCACAAGGATACAAAGGCAGTATCTATCAGTTTGAAACCAAAAGCCCCAACCATTGTTCCGACCATATTCCCAATAAAATACGCAAATGGAATAGCAGGTAGCAAACTTTGGAATAGCACACCTACACCAATCGCGCAGCCACTCACAAAAACACTACGATTCAAATTTACAATAAATTCTTGTTCAGTAATTTTGCCGTTCGCAAGCCTTATACTATCCTCTATGGTAGAAATGGCAATGACTGTCAAAGCACCTATTACAGAAGGTACCATTTCGGGCTTTATATTCAGCATATTTCTTAACTTTCCTGTTTCATAGGCTAACGTAAGGGATGATGCTACAAATCCACGGAGGAAACTTTCGCCTGTTGCAGGTAAGGCTTTTAATCCAACCTTCTTTAATTCTTCTGCGTCAACTACACCATCTTTTACCATATTAGAGATAATTTTGAATACCTCTGGAGCCATTTTTAGCACAAAAGTAATCAGCGCAGCAGTCATACCTGCCTTGATACTACGACCAAGTATTTCTTGTAATCTTATCTCATTGCAAAACTGGGTATCGTATATTTTAACCTTACCTTCTTTTCCTAATCGAGCAAGTTCTTCTGCTTGCTCTTTTGTTAATGCAACCGATGTCGTTCCATCTGGAGATTTGATGACAGTTCTCAAATTCTCTAATGTCTCTTTGTATCGAGCAACTTGTTCCGGGCGAGTTAGTTCTTCTTTGGCTATCTTATTTTCTAACCACTTAATTGCATCTTCTAATTGATCGGAAGGAATTATACGAATTTGACCTTTATAAATTGGATCATTAAGTATATCTGTTTCTGTTATTCCTTTTATTTTGCAATATTCCTCGAAAGAAATATCACTACCGTTAGCATAAGTGTATTCTTTGTATTTTTGAAACCAGCTTATAGCCTGTGCTTTTGCACTTTCATCTGCGTTCCGAAGAAACTTTAGACCATATTGCTCTCCCCAATTAGTACCAATATCAACAGATGCCAATCCGTTACTCTCTAGTACCGTTGCATTGTTAGAAGAATTTTGGATTGCAGCATTAATATTAAACGTCCCTGCGTGCCAATGCTCTGCTATATTTCCAGATAATTGGCCTGTCGGCGTGTGGTAGCCATTATATTCATTGAGAGTCTTTTCAAGATTTTGAATTGTACTAGAAATCTTGCCACAATTATCGCCGAGCATGCTTCCGGTATAACCATCAGCATGTTCTAAAGCAACATCCCAACCTTCTTGAAAATCACTTTGCATTTACAAAATCGTCTAAAAGTTCTTTTTCGAATTTTTTAGCAGCATCAAATAAGAGTAATTGTTTGCATTTCTCTGCGTCTTTTTTATTTGCAAACCAACCGTAACCAGCAAGAACTACCAGAGCAGAAATGGCAGAAATTGAAGTAATTGGAAGCAAAGCTAACGCTGCTCCAACGGCAGCTCCTCCTCCTGCTGCTTTGCCTAAATCCTTTAGTAGCTCTACAACTTCACTATTTTTCTGATTATCGTCTATCTTTTCTTTTTGGGGCAAAGCTGGTGCTCCACTTTTATGTTGAATAATAGCGACAGCCTCTGCTATTTCTTCGGGAGATAAACTCTTAATCTTTTCTTGTTGCGCTACAGGTAATGCTTCTATTCCTTTTTGTATTACTTCAGCGGGATTTGCAATTTTTTTGAATAATTCAGTATAGTCTAATTTCTCATCTTTTAAGAATATACTGGCTACACGACCTTCACGTCTGTACAAAACATACTCTGTTAGTTGTTTCGATTTAACGTAAGGATTACCTAAGTATTCTTCAGCTATCTCTTTATTTAAAATGAGCAAACGATTATAGTTCGACAATCGTATTTCGTTCTCTCTAAAAACCTTTTCATCCCAAATAGTACATTTGACTCCTTTTTCGGAAAGACGGTTTCTGATACTAATTGCAACTTGTTTTGTTTGTTTGTCATAGACAATAAAACATTGATGCGGAGATAAGAACTCCTGTTTTTCAGTTTCAGCCATAGAAGTAAAAATTAAGATATTATTTATATTCGATATTTATCGCAGGCATTTTGCCTGCAAAGGTACAAAAATTTTCTGAATTATACAAATTTTGTTTAGATTTTATAGTCAAATAGACTACTTTTTTTGTATTAAGCCGCCGTTCTGCATATTTTCTCGAACGAGCGTGCGGTAATTGGCAGAGGATTTCCAACGGTCAATTTCATAGGCACGCTGACAGTCCTGCGGATGAGAGTAAAACATTTCGCGGCAAGCCTGTTGCACACGGTCTAAAAAAGAAGCATTCTTCATTTCGTAATATCTTTTGCCTTGTTCGACTAACTGATACGGGTCGCCTTGTATGTCCGACAAACCGCTCGTGAGTTTGAGGAGTGCGGACTGAAAGACCTGTTCCCCGACGACTGCTGACGCGCATCGGTCAGCCGAGTATTCACTCATGCGGTTCCAGTACTGCAAGGCGCAATAGGCAGGAAAAGCAAGCGAGCCGGTGATCACTTGTGCCGCTTTTCCCATATCTTCGATAATATGCAGGACGGTCTTGTAGAGCGTGTGGCGGCAAAGGATATGTCCGCACTCATGCGCCATGATACTTTTGAGTTCGGGCAAGGTGAGCCGTTCCACCAACGAACTGCTCAAGGCGACAAAGATACGTGTGTCGCCATACGTATAAGCGTTCATCACAGGGTCATTGTAGATGTATAACTCCGGTTCGTCGATGCCGACACAGTTAACGACTTCCTGAAAAGCGGTATATACTTTCGGCAAGTTATCCGGCGAGACACGAAGCATCGTACCGAGGTTCTCTCCGTGCATGATACGTTCCTCGCCAACCTGCATGAAGTACTTGATCAGCGTATTGAATCCGCGTGCTTGTTTGAGCACCTGCAATGCTTTCGCATCGGCAGGGTGCATGATCTGATGTGCTTTCATGCGACACTCCTTTCTTTTTCAAAACGATTAAGGCGCATGTATGCCACTTGCAGCACGGCAGGGACACAAACGCGGTAAGCCGGTGAGGTGATGTCATAGACCGTCCATGCGCCCAGAGCAATCCATCCGATAGGACCTAAAGCGCCACTTACAGCACGTGTGGCGGTTTCTATTCCGGCAGTTGCTACGCCACGGATGGTGATGAGCTCCACTATATATTGAATAACGCGGGCAGCAATGCGCGTGAGTACGGCTCTGCTGGTACGAACAGCCATGAGTAACGCGGCTGTTAACGCCTGACGTGTAAGTGTTTTATCGGGGATGCCGTTTTCGTTGGCAAGCAGCCTCAGTTCGCGCTCGGACATCTTGTTCAGCGTGTCTTGGCATAGCGTCGTGAGCAAGTTGTGCTCCATTTTCGTGACACTATCTTTTTCCATGGTTCTTACATCCATCTGCTTGCAGACACGGCGAAGCACGGTTTGGTATGAATCCGGTTCGTTATGCCAAAAGGTAGAGAGAGTATTAGAACCATATTTCAGCAATTCGTTGCTGATTTGCGGAACAAGGAATAACATATCTTCTGGATAGTTGCGGTTGTATTCGTCGGTGGCGGTTAGTTGTTCCGTGATACGGATGTTACCCAAACGGTCATGCGTTAGGATGTCGCAAAGTACTCTTAAATCCTCATTTTCACAGGAAGAGAGAAACCGTAAATCTTTGTCTGTTGTCATAATTTTGCCCTTTCATTTTTAATTTCGGCGGCAAAATTACTACACAAGACGGACAAAATGTGTCCGAGGTACTAAAAAATCTGCATTTTTATAGAAACAAAAGACAGAGTCGCGTTTCCGTAACTCTGCAAATATAAATCGTGTCAAAATATTGAATTGTGGTAACGGCGTTGCCAGAATTCGCAAGTTCTTTAGAATCATACGTTTCGACGTGATTCTCTAATTGGGGCAACGGCGTTGCTCCAATTGAAGCATTAGCATATGATTGATAGAAGAAACGGCATCTTTTTAGCGTGTCGTACGTCCAATCAGCTCCATACCGTTCCATTAAACGTGCGGATAATTTGTTGAGAAGTTGTGATAAATATCAACTTTATTATCAATGGTTTGTAATTCGGCAGTTACGACTGCCGATTTTGCGGACGAACATTCGGCAATCGTAATTGTCGAATCTTTAGACGATGCGACAATCGTAATTGTCGATTGTGATTCGTCAGTTGCAACTGACGAGTTTGCTTCCAGCGCTTTATTGCATTCCGACAACAAATCCTCAATATAGTACCGCCGTGTCTGATTTCTCAAACATCGGTCCATGGCGTAGTGTCGTATGAGTTTTTGTTTCGTTACCGGCATAGCGTATTTTTCAATAAGGCGTGCAAAGGTACAACATTTTTTGACTGAAAAATGAACGTAAAAAAAGCGCACGAGGCGCTTTTTTCTTAGTTGTTCTTGAAGCCGTAGCCGTTGGTAAAGCCTCCGGCGTGGAGGATCTGAGGAGTGAAGGGCCAGAGGTAGATAGGGGCACGGGTGTAGTCGTAGTCGTAGAAGAGATAGGTGTAATACTCATCTTCGTATTTGACGATGTCGGCACCCCATGCTTGCGCTTTGTAGCCTTCCGAAAGCAGGGTGTTGATCTCATCGTTCTCCAATGCTTTGAAGAGTCCTTTGACCGCGAGATTGGTTTTCGTGCCGTCTGCATACTTGCAGCCGAACTTCTCCCAGTTGTCGTTCTGTCCTCTCCATCCCGGGTAGAGCAGTGGATCATCCTCTTTGCCTTCGGGGCATTGCGTGGTAAGACGGTAGCCCATTTCTTGTTTGGCATCCACCATTTTGGTGTAGATGGAGTCGGAGATCGTGTTTCCGTTCTCGAAGGTATATTGACCGCTCGTTTTGAGACCATTGATCATGTTGCGTGTCAGCTCCTTGATGAATTGGATTTTCTGAGGCAGCAATCCTGTACGGATGAGGGTAAAACGTCTGTCTCCTTCTCCGGCGAACTCAAATCCGCGTTCCTGAATGATTGCATTCAGCAACGAGCCTTCTTGTGCGATGAAAGCGTCCGTTTTGGCTTTAGCGGCAGAGCCGAAAGCGCGGTTACGGATCAAGTCCAAGTATTTTCTTGCTTCTCCGTCTTCGCCCAATGCTGCGCATGCTTCTGCGTAGCCGAGGTACATCTCTGAGAGACGCATATAGGGTCCGTTGATGCCGGACATACGTTGTGCTGACGTCCAAGGGTGGTTTTGCCGGTTTTCGTCCCATTTATTGAAGGACAGTCCTCCACCTGAGGCTTTGGAGTTAGGCACGAAAGGAATCAGTTTCTCGTGTCCGGCTCCGTCTGAACCGGAGATGGTGATGGCTACGTCGCGCCGTTTGTCCTGCGGGTCAAAAACGCCGTAGTAGAAAGCGGGATTGATACGTCCCTGACCGTATGCTTTGCACGGATAAGCGTTCTTCGAACCGCCGTTAGAGGGGCGTCCGAAGGAGTAGGGACGGGCATCTTGTACCAAACCTTGCGACATCGAATACTCGTACACCGATTCGTCGGCATACGATCCGTCACCTTCCATCATCTGCTGGAAGAAATACTGGTAGGGGTTGTTGTAGCTACGTCCGTTGGCTTCGTCGGCACGCGGGTCGGTCTCGTGGAAGAAAGCGGTTCCGCGGTGTTCGTCAAAAGCTTTGCGGAAATAGGTCTTAGCCAACTCATAGAACCGTTTCCAATCGGTTCTGCGGGCATAGGTAGCATCGTTATTGGTGGTACCTAACTGCTCGAAAGTGATGGTGTTGCCTTTCAGATCCTTGCGGACGATGTCGTTGCGTCTGGTCTGGTACCCCCCGGCTTCGAGTGCCATACGTCCAATCAGACCGTCCACATACGTCTGCGAGAAGCGGTTTTTGACGGTCACAGGGCTCATGATCGGTTCTGCACGTTGCAGGTCTTCCAGACATTTCTCATAGATCCAATCGCGTCCGACTAATCCGTTGGCTACTTCGCCTATCTGCGTGTTATAGGGCACGTCTCCGAAGTTCTTGAGCAGCTCTCGGTAGGCGGTAGCTCTCATCGCTACGGCTTCGCCGTACAGCTGTCCGAGTTCCGAAGGTTTGCCGGAGATCATCGACTCGTAGTCCGAACGGGACTCAAACGCCTCGATGATGGCATTGGAGATGGCGATGATCTTATAGAGGCTTGCGAAGATATCGTTCTCCTTCAGATAGGAAAGCAGCCCGTATTGCGAGGCATAGTTACCGTTCTGGTAGAGACATTCAGGCCAGTGTCTGCCGGGCTGGTTAGCGAACGCTTCGGGGTGCCGAGTGATGTCCGAACCCGGTACATCGGCTCCGTACCACATACCGTCTCCGAACACTTTGCCTTGCGCACAGTCACGCCAAGTCTCGTACAGACCGCTCATGGCAAGACGGATATTGGCTTCCGAGGAGGTGATGAAATCGCCGTCCATGGTAGAAGCCGAGCGTGGCTCCAAGAAATCATGACACGAGGGACAGATACCCACCGCCATGATGATCAATGCTATATAGATATTTTTTTTCATAGGATTTAGAAGAATGAGAGATTAAGACCGAAAGTAAACGTGCGAGCCTTGGGGTAGGACAGGTAGTCGTATGCAGGAGTTGGGAATCCTCCGGTGGTAGGCGTAGTGCTAACATCGGGATCGAGTCCCTTGTATCCGGCGATGCAGAACAAGTTACCGCCTGTGAAATACACGCGGAGTTTGCTGATTTTGGCTTTCTTCATCCATTTCTCGGGGAAGGTATAACCCAAGGTGAGAGTGTTGAGTCTCAGATAGGAGGCGTTCTCCACGAAGTCGGAAGAGACGATACCATATTCACAATACGGCAGTCCGTACTTAGCATTGGCGTTGAGTGCTCTCAATCCGTCGGGATCGGTTACGGCTACGAGGTCTCCTGCGGAGTTGACGTCGTACATCTTCCATGCATCGGCGATGAAGGAAAGGCGGTTCGCTCCGAGCGAGAGGTCTTTGTTGCCCATCATCGAATACATTGCATTGGCGTTATACACATGTCCGCCTATCTGATAGATGAATCCGGCTGCAAAATCCAGCCCTTTGTATGTCAGATAGAGGTTGAAACCGCCCGTATGCTCGGGGATCGTATGCCCGATGATGGTAGCGTCGTTGCCGTTCACTACGCCGTCTCCGTTCGTGTCTCTGAACTTCATCATACCCGGGAAGGCATTCTGCGCTTTGTTCTTGAAATGTCCTCCGGTGGAGTAGTTTGTTACGTCCACCAAGTCGGGCACTCCGTTCCGAAGTTTCCATTGTCCGGTAGCGTTATAGACGTTCATATCGAAATCATCCACGGTGTAGAAACCGTCGCTCTTGAAACCGAAGATAGAGCCCACCGGATGTCCGCTACGGATGACATAGTCGTAATACGGCTTACGGGTGGTGGAACCCCAGTTGGTGTGGGTATCGGCAATGACGTCCGGCGAGAGTTTGTCGATATTGTTCTTGTTATAGTTATAGGTGATGTTAATACCTACTTTGAGGTCTTTGGACCGGTATAGATCGGCGTGCAGCGAGATCTCCACACCTTTGTTAGAGGTCTGTCCGATATTCTGGTATTGGTAGCTGTAACCGGTGGTGACATCTACAGGAACGCGCATGAGAATATCCTTGGTCGTGTTCCAGTAGCCTTCTACCGATCCTCTCAGTCTGCCGTTCCAGAAGCCGAAGTCGAGACCGATGTTACGGCTGGTTGTTTTCTCCCATTTGAGGTTCTCGTTACCCATCAGTTCGGCAGGTTTGTAGATATTGGTGGGCGTACCGTCTATGGTGACTACCGCTGTGGTCCATAAGCCGTTCTGCCATAAGGAAGGGTCGATATTATCCGAGCCGGACATACCCCATGACAGGCGCAGTTTGAGGTTGTCTAACCAATCCGCAGCCCCTTTCATGAACGACTCTTCGGAGATTCGCCATGCTACGGCTGCGGCAGGGAAATATCCCCAGTGATGCTTCGGAGCGAATTTCGAACTACCGTCTGCGCGGAAGGTGACGGTAAAGAGGTAGCGGTCGAACAGGTCGTAGTTGATTCGTCCGAACCATGAGAGGGTACGTGTCGGAACGCCGATCACGTTTCCGAACTCATCTTTACCGATGGTCGGGTCGGTCAGAGACAGACGCGCCATGGATAGCTCGAGGTCGTATTGTTTGGGGTATCCTGCTCCGTAAATATGGCTCGTGGAGGATTTGGCGGAGAGCAGTTCATTTCCGGCGAGGAAAGACAGACGATGGTCGTTGCCTAAACCTTGTACCTCATAACTGAGTGTAGTCGTCCAGCGGATATTCGAGCCTTTGGCTTGCGTGAGTTGGGCTACCGTGTAACCGGTGAAATGTCCGCCGTCCCAGTAATTGGTCTCGTTCCAATACCGTCCGAGGGAGACCTCTGTCTTGGCGGTCAGACCTTTAACGGGTACATAGGTCAGTCCGATCGTACCTGCCAGACGGATACGTTTGACCTCATTCTGGTAGTTCTTGATGACGGAGGTAGGGCTGTTGGACAGCTCCATATAGGTGTCTCCGTTACCGAAATAGCTGGTGTTATCTTCTCCGAGGGGAGTATCGATCGGTCGGAACCAATAGGCGGAAGTAGCCAGTTGGTACATATCTTTCACACCTTTGTATTTTCTCTCGGTATAGCGGATGTCTGCGTCCACGTGCAGGTTATCCAAGATCTTCTGGCTGACCTTGATGTTTCCGTTCCAGCGGGTGAATCCTGTGTGACGGAGCAGACCTCCATCGGTGGAGTAGTTGAAAGCAGCGTAGTATTTCGTCCACGAGGTACCTCCGCTGATCGTCACATCATGATTCCAACTGCTGGCATTTCCGATGATCTCATCCACGTAGTTATGTACCTTGACATCGCGGTATTCCTCCAAGTGATTACCATAGGCGCTACCCAAACCGAAATACTTGGCTACATTATCCCCGTAGGAGTCTCCGTATGCCTGCGCATACGCCCACGTGTACTTTACATAATCGTACGCGTTAAGGGTCTTGAGTTTGTGGGCATTGGTCTTGAGCTGGTAATACATGTTGTAGGTCACCTTCACTTTCTTCTGTCCGTCGGAGCTCTTGGTGGTGATGAGCACGATACCGTTAGCGCCTCTGGCACCGTAGATAGCCGTAGAAGCGGCATCTTTGAGTACGTCGATGCTCTCGATGTTATCGGCAGGAATATCGCTGATGTCGCTCACCACGATACCGTCCACTACGAACAGAGGATCGTTGGACTGCGTGATGGATCCTCCTCCACGAATACGGATGGAGGCGTTCGCTCCCGGGCGTCCGTCTTGGGTAGTGATGCTCACACCTGCCAACTGACCTTGTATAGCTTGTGTCACATCCGCTACCGGCACGGCTGTCAGCTCTTCCCCATGAAGGGACGAGACGGAGCCTGTGAGGTCTTTGCGGCTCGTCGTACCATAACCGATCACTACGACATCTTCCAGCGTGGTGACATCCTCTTCCATGGTCACAGACATATTCTCGCCTGCTACGGAAGAGACTGTTCTGTAACCCATGTAGGAGAAGGTCAGTTTGGTGCCTTGTGGTACATCGGCCTGAAAAAGACCGTCCACGTCGGTACTCGTGCCTTGCCCTTCGCCCCATGTGATGCTTACGCCAATGAGGGGTTCGCCACTGATGTCTTTTACGATGCCCGAGAAGCTCTGGGCATAACATATCAGTCCCATTGTACAAAACAACAGGACTGATACGATTTTAGGTAAATAGATGGAATTTGTATTTTTCATTATTTATAAATCTCTACACTACAAATCAACTAGTTGTGCTTGCGCAGGAACTACAGGAGTGTAGCGGGATCGAGGTTGTTGCGCTCGATATCCTTGAAGTAGTTGAAGGTGCCCACTTTGAGTTCCTCGCAGGCAGCCTCGTCGCAGACGATGATACCGTGTTGGTGCATCTGGAGCATGGAGACGGTCCACATATGGCTGATAGGCTCTTCGATAGCGTGCTGGAGGGCACGAGCTTTGTTATGCCCATTGACCATGATGAGCACCTCTTTGGCGTCCATGACGGTTCCTACGCCTACGGTCAGCGCGGTCTTCGGCACTTTGTTGACATCATTGTCGAAGAAACGGCTGTTGGCGATGATGGTATCGGTGGTCAGTTCTTTCTTACGGGTGCGGCTGGTGAGGGACGAACCCGGCTCGTTGAACGCAATATGTCCGTCGGGACCGATACCGCCGAGGAAGAGATGGATACCGCCGATATTCTTGATCTTCTCCTCATAACGCGCACACTCAGCTGCGAGGTCGTCTGCGTTACCGTTGAGGATATTCACATTCTCTTTGCGGATATCAATGTGGCTGAAGAAGTTATTCCACATGAAGCTGTGATAACTCTCGGGGTGATCTTCCGGCAGGTTGACGTACTCATCCATGTTGAAAGTAACGACGTTCCGGAAGGACACTTTGCCCTCTTGGTTAAGTTTGATGAGAGCTTTGTACATACCCAGAGGTGAACTGCCGGTCGGCAGACCTAATACGAAAGGTTTGCTCTCTTTGGGATCAAACTCATTGATTTTTTTTGCTACATAATTCGCAGCCCACTGGCTGAGCAGGTCATACGAAGGTTCAATAATTACACGCATATATTCAATTTATAATTTATAATTTACAATGTACAAAGGGATCTTGGATTTTGGTACTGTTTCTAAGAACACGTACGGCTCTTTAAGATTTGCTCCATAATCTCTAGGACGCTTTGTTAATTGATAATTGTGAATTGTTAGTTGTTAAGCAGTATCTCTTGTATCTGCGGCTCTTCGAGGTTGACGCCGATGATCTTGCCCTCTTTGTCGATGAGCACGGTGTGCGGGATATACTGCACGTTGTACTTATCGGAGCACGGATGATCCTCATCCTCGCGTATCTGCGGCCAAGGCATCTGTTCTTCGTTGAGCGCTACCTGCCAAGCCATGACGTCTTGATCCACCGAGCAACTGAGGATCTCGAAATGTCCGTCTTCCTGACCGGCGTACAGCTCCTTGAGTACCGGTATAAAACGACGGCAAGGACCGCACCAACTTGCCCAGAAATCCACGAGCACGTAGTCCGTTTTGCCTACCAAGTCGCTCAGCGACAGTTCTGTTCCTTCCGGCGTGAGACCCTTGATATCCACGAAGAGTGTGGAGTCCACGGTCACTACGGGTGCTTCCTCTTGGGGCTTCTCTGCCTGTTTGGCAGGTTTCTTACCACAGGATGCCAGCAGCAACGCTGAGGCTGAGAGGAGAATGAATAATGAATAATGAATATTGAATATCTTTTTCATTGTTTTTGATTTTTTTCGTGATGAATTGTTAACATTTTTTGAGGACTACAGCGCTACGGGCAGGGAGGTACATCTTGAGCCAACCTTTGCCGTCCTTGGCGTAGAGCTCGTCATGCTCGGTGAAATGCTCCACAGAGTCGTCTGCGAGACCGAATCCGGCAAACTCCTTGGCGTCGGTGTTGAGCACCACTTGGTATTTGCCTTCCGGAACCAGCATACCGTAGTCGGAGAACGATTTCTGGCCGTTCCAGTTGAAGATGAACAGCAAATCTCCACGCGAGTAAGCTACCACTTGGTCGCCCTCGTTGTCCCACCATTTCATTACCCACGGCAGATGTTTGGAGATGTTGTATTTCTTCTCCTCGGCGGTCGGGTTTTGGATGAGTACGTTCTCTTTGAGCAGATGAATCATCGCAGCGTCAAAGCGGTTGAGGTCGGCGAAGAAATAGTTGGGGTTATCCACCAAACTCCATTGACGACGCGCGTACTTATAGCTCCATCCGTTGCCCTCACGCGGGAAATCAATCCACTCCGGATGACCGAACTCATTGCCCATGAAGTTCAGATATCCACCGTTGATGGTGGATGCGGTCACGAGCCGGATCATCTTATGCAACGCTATACCACGGTCTGCCATATAGGTCGAGTGACCATGCTCGAAATGCCAATACATATCGGAGTCCACGAGGCGGAAGATGATGGTCTTGTCACCTACCAACGCCTGATCATGGCTCTCGGCGTACGAGATAGTCTTCTCGTCCTCACGGCGGTTGGTCATCTCAAAGAGAATATGTCCGGCTTTCCAATCCTCGTCCTTGACCTCTTTGATATACTTGATCCAGAAATCAGGAATACCCATTGCCAGACGGTAATCGAAGCCCACGCCCCCATCTTCGATTGCCGCGGCTAATCCGGGCATTCCCGACATCTCTTCCGCGATGGTGATAGCATAGGGCTTCACCTCATGGATGACCTTGTTGGCAAGAGTCAGATACATGATCGCATCGCCGTCTTCGTTGCCGTTGAAATAGGAGGGATAACCATTGAAGTCTTCTCCCAAACCGTGGCTGCGATAGATCATTGAGGTCACGCCGTCGAAACGGAATCCGTCGAAGTCATATTCATCAATCCAGAACTTACAGTTAGAAAGCAGGAAATGCAGCACTTCGTTTTTGCCGTAATTGAAGCAAAGCGAGTCCCAAGCCGGATGTTCGCGACGTGCGCCGTCATGGAAATACTGATACGGAGTGCCATCGAAATTACCAAGACCCTCCAACTCGTTCTTCACAGCGTGCGAGTGAACGAGATCCATGATGACCTTGATGCCTCTTCCGTGCGCATCGTCAATGAGCGCTTTGAGTTCGTTAGGCGTACCGAAACGGCTGGAAGCTGCGAAGAAATTCGATACATGGTATCCGAACGAACCGTAATAGGGGTGCTCTTGAATAGCCATGATCTGGATGCAGTTATAGCCTAAGGCAGCAATACGCGGCAGCACATCGCGTCGGAACTCCTCGTATGAGTTCACTTTCTCCTGCTCGGACGACATACCGATATGGCACTCGTAGATGTAGAGCGCTTCGCTGTTTGCGCGGCTTTGCCGCTTGTTTGAAGGTTTGGAAGTTTGACGGTTCTTCCACTGATATTCCGGTTCGTCCCACACCTGTGCGGAGAAGATCTTTGTCTGCTCGTCCTGCACTACGCGGCGGACATAACTCGGGATACGCTCTCCGTAGCCGCCGTTCCACTCCACCAGCAACTTATAGAGCTGCTCATGTTTGATCGCCTCTTCCGGCATTTGGGCTTCCCACACGCCGTTACCGATGGGTTGGAGACGGTACGCCTCGTCTTTCTGCCAGCCGTTCATATCACCTTTGATATAAATAGCAGTAGCATTGGGAGCCCATTCCCGCAAGATCCATTTTTTGTTCTTGCGGTCGTGGTGGAGACCGAAATAGAGGTATCCGGTAGCCCATTCCGACAGGGGTTTATCTCCGGCTAACTCTTTCATTTTGTATGCCGCATAATCCGCGCGTCCTTTGAGAGCGTTCTCATAGGGCTGCAAATACGGATCCCGTGCTACTATAGGGAGATGTTTTTCGTCTTTAGGCTGACTTGCAGATTTCTTCGTTGCCATAATCGTAGTGTTTTAAATGGTAAATGTCAAATATCAAATGTCAAAAAACAATTTAATTGTTGACTCTCGCCTTGACAATAAGTTTCCGGTACTCTTTGCCCGGAGCGATACCCGGTTGATGGGCGTCAGAGGGGAAGAAGACTGCGAAATGTCCGGCAGGAACGGTGAACTTAGCGGTAGCTTTGTCGCCGTAGAACTCTACATCCTTGCCTTCATCATACTCTTGGGTTACTTCCTGACAATCCACTTGTGCTTTCCAACCCATTACCTCATCGTCTCCGAGAGGAATCTGGATGTCGAGATAATCCTTGTGTGCCTCCATACGGCATTTGGACTCCTCTTTGCCTTTGAAATCCAAGATGTTCACAAAGAGGTCTTTGCCATCAAGGAAGATCTTGCACGCAGGCATTTCTTCAAGGTCATTGTCGTTGTAGAATTTCATGAATTCTTTCAATCCCGGTACGCTGTCGTAATACCAATCAGCGTTCTCTAATTTGTCGAGTATCATATTATTTTGTTTTTGGTTAATTCGAATATTCCCAATTCGGCTGCAAATTTACTACTTTTTTTGCATATATGCAAGAAAAATGTTTTTTTTTTGAGTATAATATAGATTTTATCGCGATTATGTTGGTCTTTTCTGTACGCCAAAATGGATAGGCGATGGATACGGGATGCTCACGAGATGCTCACGAGATGCTCACGAGATGCTCACGAGAAGGGGATTGTAAAACACTTAAAATGAATGGAATATGGAAACAACAAAACGAAAGACAGAATCTCGAACGAAAGAGAATTGAAAAAATCACTCCTTTGGAGTTAATTCTTCGCGGCATTGCTTGAGCAGCGCTTCGGCTTCCGAGGCGCTCTTTTTGTACTCATCCATGCTCAATGCGTCCGCCTGTTCGAGACGGGCGATGATGGTTTCTGCACGCTGGATAGCTTCGTCGTACGATAGTTTATTTGCCTTTTCCATGAATAATAACTCCTATAGTGAAAAACAGAATCTTGAGATCAAGCAACAACGACATATTCTCCACATAGACAATATCTGCGTTGAGCCGTTCGATCATTTTAGCCATCGTATCGGTATAACCGACGCGTATCGGTCCCCAGCTGGTGAGTCCCGGACGCACTTTGTAAAGCAGGCAGTAGTACGGCGCCTCTTTCATGATCTGCTCCACGAAATACGGTCTCTCGGGACGCGGACCGACAATCGCCATTTCCCCTTTCAGGATATTCCATAACTGCGGCAGTTCATCCAAACGGTACTTACGCAGCCAATGCCCGATAGGTGTGATACGCGGGTCGTTGTCCGCGGTGACCTGCGGCACACCGTTTGCCTCCGCATGATCAATCATCGTGCGGAACTTATAGATGCGAAAGGGCAGACCGTAGAGACCAACCCGTTCCTGCGAATAGAGCACCGGTCCTTTGGACGAACATCTGACCATCAGCGCAATAACTGCCATCAGCGGAGATAGTATGACTAATCCCGTGAACGAAGTGATCACATCAAAAGCGCGTTTGAAACATAACTCCGAATCCGACATCGCCTGTTCGGTAATACGAATGAGAGACGGTCGGTTGAGGTGACCGATACGCGCAGCGCCTGTGAGCATATCGTACACGCGCGGAACCATACTAATTTCGCACGTGAGCGGATACAAGCGCGCGATGAGTTCGTATAACTGACGGTCGGTATAACCGGTCGGCAGATCAATGATCACCTCATCCTGCTCTCCTGCCACCAGCGAATCCACTTCATTCATCGAGTGTACCGTACGCGTACGCAGTACTCCACGGCGACGCGAGAGAAGCGTGATCGTCAGACGCGGGATATAACTGAGCGTGAACTGCAAGCCGAAAAGCACTCCGAGCGAGACGAGATAGCGGTCATAAGAAGCTACGTCATCATCGATGATGATGATGAAAAAGAAGAACAACGCAATCACTCCCGCAGAAACGAAAGTACGCATAAACTCCCGCCAGAGGGGCTTTTGCAACGGTCTCAGATAATAGCCGGAGAGGTAGTAAACCACCAGACAAACAAAGGGATAGACCACCAACGGCAACCAGAAACTGAATGCCGGTATCAGCACCTCATCCGTGCTCGCCACACGCCCTTCGTACACCATCCATCGAAAACCCAAGAAACACAGCCAAACGAGCTCACTACTGATGAGGTCGGCAAGAATGTACCATATTTGTTGTTTTCGACGAAGATCCACAGAAAGTAGGAATTAAAAATTATTGTCGGATGATTTTAAAGGAATTGTCAACGTTTATTTTGATGATTGTGCTGGGTTGGTGAGGTGTCTCATCTTCTCTTCGGAAGAGGCAGACATAGTCTGCTCCCTCTAAAATCGCCTGCTCTATCTCATGAAAGAAACGCGCTGAAGGATGTCCGCTGATGTTCGCTGAGGTAGAGACGATAGGGCGTTTGAGTTGTGCGCAGAGGGCTTGACTGAAGGGCTCGGAGGTGATCCGAATACCGATAGAACCATCTTCGGCTATCAGGTTTTGAGCCAAATGCCGCGCATTGGGATAGATGATCGTCATCGGCTTGGTGGCCTCGTCTTGTAAATCAGTCTGTGCTCCGTCAGCGAAGCGGTCTGTATTCTGTACTCCCAATAGCATCTCTGCCGCTTCGGGAACATCAACATAATAGTTGAGCTTAGCCGCCGAATCGAGCAGCACAAGCATTGATTTGGAATCCTCCCGTTGCTTGAGGGCGTAGATGCGTTTCACCGCCTCTACGTTCGTAGCATCGCACCCAATACCCCACACCGTATCCGTCGGATAAACGATGATTCCTCCGCTTCGCAACACCTGAAGTGCCTGCTGCAAATCCTCTTTATTATAGCGCATATTTTCCATAATCGGCTGCAAAATTACTGCTTTTTATTGAAATTGACAAACTTATTGCACAATTTTAAGAATTTTTCTTTAAAAATGAGCTCAATATTTGCATATTTGCAAAAAATGTTGTACCTTTGTACCCGATTTAATAGGGCTTGTTCGGTAAACATCAAATTGTTAAGCCGTTAAATCGTGAAAAAGTTTAAGATAAACAACTAAATATTTTTGCAAAAATGAAAGAATTAGATCTTACCAAGTATGGTATTCAGGGTGCAACAGTAATTGCACACAACCCTTCCTACGAGTATCTGTTCGCAGAGGAGACGAAGCCGGAGTTGACCGGTTATGACAAAGGTCAGTTGACCGAACTCGGCGCCGTAAACGTAATGACTGGTATCTACACCGGTCGTTCGCCTAAAGACAAATACATCGTAGATGACGCTCAGAGCCACAACAACGTTTGGTGGACCACTGAGGCTTATAAGAATGACAACCATCCGATGTCCGAGGACGTTTGGGCTAAGGTAAAAGAGCTGGCTATCAAGGAGTTGAGCAACAAGAACCTCTATGTAGTGGACGCTTTCTGCGGCGCTAACAAAGAGACCCGTCTGGCTGTTCGTTTCATCGTTGAGGTAGCATGGCAGGCACACTTCGTTAAGAACATGTTCATCCAGCCGACCGCAGAGGAGTTGGAGAACTTCGAGCCGAACTTCGTGATCTACAATGCTTCCAAAGCAAAAGTAGAGAACTACAAAGAGCTCGGTCTGAACAGCGAGACTTGCGTAGCATTCAACACCACAAGCCGCGAGCAGGTGATCATCAACACTTGGTACGGCGGTGAGATGAAGAAAGGTATGTTCTCGATGCAGAACTACTACCTGCCTCTCCGTGGCATCGCTTCGATGCACTGCTCGGCTAACACCGATATGGAGGGCAAGAACACCGCTATCTTCTTCGGTCTGTCCGGAACCGGTAAGACTACCCTTTCTACCGATCCGAAACGTCTCTTGATCGGTGACGACGAGCACGGATGGGACGATGAGGGCGTATTCAACCTCGAAGGTGGTTGCTATGCAAAGGTTATCAACCTCGACAAAGAGAGCGAGCCGGACATCTACAACGCTATCCGCCGCAATGCTCTTCTTGAGAACGTAACCGTTGACGCAAACGGCAAGATCGATTTCGCAGACAAGAGCGTAACTGAGAACACCCGTGTTTCCTATCCGATCAACCACATCGAGAAGATCGTTCGTCCGATCTCTGCTGGTCCTGCAGCTAAGAACGTGATCTTCCTCTCCGCTGACGCCTTCGGCGTACTGCCTCCTGTATCGATCCTGACTCCGGAGCAGACCAAGTACTACTTCCTCTCCGGCTTCACCGCTAAGTTGGCAGGAACCGAGCGCGGTATCACCGAGCCGACTCCGACCTTCTCCGCTTGCTTCGGACAGGCATTCTTGGAGCTCCATCCGACCAAATACGCAGAGGAACTCGTTAAGAAGATGGAGAAATCCGGTGCGAAAGCATACCTCGTTAACACTGGTTGGAACGGAACGGGCAAACGTATCTCGATCCGCGATACCCGTGGTATCATCGACGCTATCCTCGGTGGCGACATCCTGAGCGCTCCGACGAAGAAGATCCCGTACTTCAACTTCGAAGTACCGACCGCTCTGCCGGGCGTAGATCCTGCTATCCTCGATCCGCGTGACACTTACGCTGACGCAGCTCAGTGGGAGGAGAAAGCAAAAGACCTCGCAGCTCGCTTCATTAAGAACTTCGACAAATATACGTCGAACGAAGCAGGCAAGGCACTCGTTGCAGCAGGTCCGCAACTCTAAGCAAATCCGCCAATTTTGGCGGATATATACACAAAATCAGGCGTCCTTTCGGGCGCCTGATTTTTTATTTCTCCAGCTCCATATCCGCTCGTAGGTTAGAGGAACGGATGACATTCTGTCGGACAAGAACCATCAGCTGGCACACTACGGCAGGTAGAAAGACTTTGAAATTCGGATAGAACGTAGCATAATGTACATCCGAGATCTGCGTCGCATAATAAATGAGGAGGACATAGTACAGACCCGCCACCAAGGCGGTGGAAGTAGCGATCCGGACACGCCAACGGTTACTGAAAAAACAGAGCAGACAAGCGATACAACCCCATTGCATCACTTTGCCGCAATAATACAGACCCTTCACAGACATCCTTGTCCAAGGATGCGAAAGACCGGTATCCAACTCCGTCTGCGTCACCACAAACTCCTCCTGATTCATATCAAAACTACGAATATAGAGGATGCCTTTATCATCTTCAAAATTGAACACAGCGGCATTGAGCAACCATGTAGAAGCGAGTATTGCCGCTACCATGTATGCCCATCTACGATACATCGCCATCTTCAGAAATCTTTGCGAATCTTGTTCCATTATTCTGTCTTTTTTACAAAAATCGAGTGCAAAAGTACTGCTTTTTTTTGAAATAAGCAAAAAAATACGATTTTTTCTTGTATATGTCAATTTTTTTTTGTACCTTTGCGCACTTTTTGTGTGTCGTGCGCAGGTATGTATGCTGCGCGTACACGAAAAACATGCATATATAATTAATTAACAAATATCAAAAACTATTATGCAAAACAAAGGACTTGTTAGATTAATGGCAGCGTGCCTTGCGTTGGTATGCGCCTTCTACCTGTCGTTCTCCTTGGTGACTAACCACTATGACAAAGCCGCCAAAGAGTACGCAGCCGGTGATGCAGTAAAAGAGTATCAGTACTTGGATTCTATTGCTGCTAAGAAAGTTTGGTTTGGTTACACGCTCAAAGAGTGCCGCGAGAAAGAGATCAACCTCGGTCTGGACTTGAAGGGTGGTATGAACGTGACGATGGAAGTGTCGGTTCCGGATATTCTGGACGCACTGAGCGGTCACAATGAGACCCCGAACTACAAAGAGGCTTTGGCTCTCGCAAAACAAAAACAAAAAGCAAGCGGAGCAGATTTCGTTACCCTCTTCATTGAGTCGTACAAAGAGGTGAATCCCAATGGTCAGTTGGCATCTATCTTCTCGACCTTCGAGCTCAAGGACAAAGTGACGCTGAACTCGACCAATGCTGAGGTAGAGAAAGTGATCCGCGAGGAGGTTGACGGTGCTATTCAGAACTCGTTCAACGTGCTCCGTACACGTATTGACCGTTTCGGTGTTGTTCAGCCGAACATCCAGAAGTTGGCTCAGCCGGGTCGTATCCTGATCGAACTGCCGGGTATCAAAGAGCCGGAACGTGTTCGTAAACTCCTCCAAGGATCTGCTAACCTTGAGTTCTGGGAGACCTATGAGGCTTCTGAGCTTCTCCCGATGCTCGCACAGATCAACCGTGAGTTCGCTGCTTCCGCTCCTGAGGCAGAAGAGGCAAAAGCAGAAGATGCAAAAGCAGAGGAAGTGAAAGCAGAAGAGGCTCCGAAGGCAGAAGGCGATGAACTCGCTGAGTTATTAGGCGACTCGACCTCAGCTGCTGAGGCTGATCAGGCTGCACAGATAGCTGAGTACAAGAAGAACAACCCGCTCTTCGCTGTCCTCAACCCGTCTATCAACCAAGCCGGTCAGGCTTATCGTGGTCCGGTAGTAGGTACCGTTCACTATGTAGATACCGCTAAAGTAAACGCAATGCTCAACTCGCAGATCGCTAAAGCCGTTCTGCCGCGTGACGCACGTTTCTACTGGACTGTAAAAGCTATCGATGAGGCAAACGCATACTATCAGCTCGTAGCCCTCAAGGCTCAGCGTGACGGTCGCGCTTCGCTCGAAGGTGATGTGATCACCGACGCTCGCGCAGACTTCTCGCAGATCAGCGCATATGCAAACGTGTCGATGTCCATGAACGCTGAGGGTGCTAAGACTTGGCAGCGTCTGACCAAAGATAACATCGGCAAATCGGTAGCCATCGTGCTTGACGGTTATGTTTATTCCTTCCCGACCGTACAGAATGAGATCGCAGGCGGTAACAGCCAGATCACCGGTAACTTCACCGTAGAAGAGGCAAAAGACTTGGCAAACACCTTGAAGTCCGGTAAGATGCCGGCTCCGGCTCGTATCATCGAGGAGAGCGTGGTAGGTCCGTCTCTGGGTCGTGAGGCTATTCAGTCGGGTCTCTGGTCCTTCGTTCTCGGTTTCTGCCTCATCCTGATCTACATGATCTTCTACTACGGTTGGATCCCGGGTCTGATTGCCGACGTTGCGTTGTTTTGCAACGTATTCCTGTTGGTAGGTATTCTCTCTTCGTTCAGCGCTGTACTGACGCTGCCGGGTATCGCCGGTATCGTCCTGACGATGGGTTGTGCGGTCGATGGTAACGTGCTGATCTATGAGCGTATCCGTGAGGAACTTCGCGCAGGTAAAGGTATGCGTAAGGCTATCGAGGACGGTTTCAAGGGTGCCATCAGCGCTATCGTGGACGCGAACGTCACTTCGTTCCTCACCGGTGCCATCCTCGCTATCTTCGGTACCGGTCCTATCAAGGGCTTCGCTGTTACCTATATGATCGGTATCATCTCCTCCTTCCTCACCGCTGTGTTCATCACACGTCTGTTGCTGGAGGACTATGCTTCGAAGGACAACGCCAAGGAACTGAGCTTCACCACCAAACTGATGAAGAACTTCCTCCAGAATATACATTTCGATTTCGTGGCTGCGCGCAAATGGGCTTACTGCCTGTCGGGCGCATTGGTTATCTTCGCTATTCTGGGTCTGGAGCCGCATATCTTCGGTAAACTGAACCTCGGTATCGACTTCTCCGGTGGACGTAACTATGTTGTCCGTTTCGACCGGAATATCAACACCCAGGATGTACGCGAGAGCCTTGATAAGACTTTCAGCGCTACGCTGGAGGACGGCGAACTCTTCTCGCTGAATGTGATCACCTACGGTAACGACGCCAACCAGGTACGTATCTCCACCAACTACCGTATCCACGAAGAGACTGCAGAGGCTGACGAGGCGATTGAGGCACTGCTCTACGAGGGCTGCAAACCGTTCCTGAGCGACAATATCACCTTTGATGATTTCCGCTCCACCGAGTCGAATGCATCTGTAGGTATCATGCAGAGCCAGAAAGTAGGACCGGCTATCGCGGATGATATCAAGACCAGCGCTGTTTGGGCTGTGCTCGCTGCATTGGTTGTGATCTTCCTCTATATCCTGCTCCGATTCCGCAACTTCGCTTACTCCGTAGGTGCTATCGCTGCCTTGGCGCACGATACAGTGATCATCCTCGGTCTGTATGCTATCCTCTGGAAGATCATGCCGTTCTCCATGGAGATTGACCAAGCCTTCATCGCTGCTATCCTGACCGTTATCGGTTATTCTATCAACGATACCGTGGTCATCTTCGACCGTGTACGTGAGTACAACACGCTCTATCCGAAGCGTGATCGCCACGTGAACATCAACGACGCTTTGAACAACACCCTCAGCCGTACGTTCTCGACCTCTATGAGTACGTTCGTAGTATTGCTGGCTATCTTCGTATTCGGCGGTGAGACGATCCAAGGCTTCGTATTCGCGCTCCTCATGGGTGTGATCGTAGGTACTTACTCGTCTGTGTTCATCGCTTCGCCGATCGCTTATGACATCCAGATGGCAACGGCTAAACGCGCAGCTAAAAAAGCTGAGCAGAAATAAATTATGCAAAACGATTTTATAAAATACGCAGTTGCGCAAGGCCTTAACTCCATGCATGTGGAGAAGGTCTTGTCGCAAAGTGCGCATCAGGTAATGGATAGTGGCTATATATCGCCTACTATCTTGGAGGAGCGTCAACTCAATGTGACGCAGATGGATGTCTTCAGCCGCCTGATGATGGATCGCGTGATCTTCCTCGGTACCGAGGTGAATGACTACACCGCAAACGTCATCCAAGCACAGCTGCTCTATCTGGATTCTGTAGATAGCGAGCGGGATATCAACTTGTATCTGAATACACCGGGTGGTTCGGTGTATGCCGGTCTGGGTATCTATGACACGATGCAGTTTGTCAAAGCGCGCGTATCTACTATCTGTACCGGTCTGGCTGCATCCATGGGAGCTGTGCTGCTGGTAGCAGGTGAGAAAGGTATGCGTGCCGCCTTGCCGCACAGCCGCGTCATGATCCATCAGCCCCTTGGTGGCATTCAGGGACAAGCATCCGATATTGAGATCACCGCCAAGGAGATTCTCAAACTCAAAGACGAACTCTATCAGATCATCTCCGACCATTCGGGCAAAGCAATTGACCAGATCCGTCAGGATGCCGATCGTGACCACTGGATGACCTCCAAAGAGGCACTTGAATACGGAATGATTGATAAACTCTATATCCACAAAGACTAATGGGAAAGCAAAAGAACACAGACGTATGCTCTTTCTGTGGGCGTCCGATGCCGGATATGTTCTCCGGCATGGAGGAACATGTGCTCATCTGTTCGGAATGTATTGAGTCGGGGCATCACATGGTGGAGGCGATGCGCAAAGCGCGCGTCAACTCGGATCAATCGATCAACTTAGACTCCCTGCCTACTCCGCAAGCCATTAAGGATTTTCTGGATTTATACGTGATCGGACAGGAGGAAGCAAAACGCTTCCTTTCTGTTGCGGTGTACAACCATTACAAACGTGTCCTGCAATCGATCACCAACGATGACGTAGAGATAGAGAAAAGCAATATCCTTCTCGTCGGTTCTACCGGCACAGGCAAGACGCTTCTCGCTCGGACCATCGCGAAGATGCTCAAGGTGCCTTTCGCTATCGGCGACGCCACCTCGCTCACGCAGGCGGGATACGTCGGAGAAGACGTAGAGACTATCCTCGTTCGTCTGCTGCAGGACGCTAATTACGATGTCACCAAAGCCGAGAGAGGTATTGTCTTCATCGATGAGATCGATAAGATCGCCCGCAAATCCGAGAACCCCTCCATCACCCGTGACGTGGGCGGAGAAGGCGTACAGCAGAGCTTGCTCAAGATGCTTGAAGGATCGGTGGTCAACGTGCCGCCTCAGGGAGGACGCAAACATCCCGATCAGGAGTATATTCATGTCAATACCAAGAATATCCTCTTCATCTGCGGCGGTGCCTTCGATGGCATAGAGCGTAAGATTTCGCAACGAATGAACACGCAGACCGTGGGTTTTGCTGCACAGCAAGAGGCTGCACGCGTGGATAAGAACAACCTCCTCCAGTATATCGCACCGCAGGATCTCAAGTCCTTTGGACTGATTCCTGAGATCATCGGTCGTCTGCCGGTTTTGACTTATCTGAAACCGCTCGACAAAACGGCTTTGCGGAATATCCTCACCGAACCCAAAAACGCCCTCACCAAGCAGTACAAGAAACTGTTGGCGATGGATAATGTGGAACTGACGTTCGCGGACGATGCACTCGATTATGTGGTAGATAAAGCACTGGAGTACAAACTCGGAGCTCGCGGACTCCGCGGACTGATGGAGACCATCATGACGGATCTGATGTTTGAGCTGCCGAGCCGCAAACAAGAAGGCGTGCAGACCTCCTTCACGGTGACCAAAGAGTACGCTGAGCAGAAATTAGGTAAGGACAAATTGGTACGACTCAAAAACGCCGTATAAGAGTCCGGTAACATAATAGTTAAAAGAGAAACGCGACCGTCAGCCGCGTTTTTCTTTAGTTTAGTCCTCGTCTGTGAACGAAGGAATGGAGAAGCCGCTATACACGATCTCGAATTTCATGCCGCTCTTGGCTGATCGTATCTGCGTAGCAGACATCGTCTGCTGTTGGCGGACAGCTGAATACGCTGACGCTGCCGTTCCGGACGAGTTAGCCACTAAGGTTACCGGAACAAGCATCATCTTCAATTCCGGATCCGTCGTGTGATTACGAAGTTGATTCGTCAGAAAATCCGACATATCGTAGTTATAGTAGTAGATAGCATCGCCTTTCGAATCGGTTCCTTGTACCAGCGTACTGAGCAGCGCACACGTGTCCGAAGGGAGTTCGCGCTCCGAGAAGAAACGTTTCATCGAGGACTCCTTGATCAGCAGCATGTACTGAGCTGGCTGCAACCAATCCGCACTCGTCTTGTCGGCTTCCGAACCCGTGTATTTATTGGTGACATCAATCCGCACATAAGCTCTGTTGACATACGGACGTTTCGTCTCAATGAGCAAATCGCCTTCTTGCTCCACCATATGCTGCATAATAGAATCCACAATGCTCTCCATCGGGAACGTCACGCGCGTGTACGCATACGCAGGCGATATAATATAATTATAGGTGTCGGAGTCATTGAGCAACTCATCTATCCACTCTTTCTTATCCGGATAATCCAGATGGTTCACCGTACGGATCTCCGAGTTGGCGTAGAACGCCTTCATATCCGTCACCGTAGTATCCTTACCCGCCTTGGAGTACGGGAAATGATAATACACACCTAAAGCAATATCCGAGATATTCAGCATTGTGGACGAACCGAACGAAGTCTCCAAAAGTAGACCGTTAAACTGCTTATTGAACGCCTCTTGGCTCTCAAATGACTTCATCGCCCAGAAATAATCCATGAAATAATCATTCACCTTCATCCGAACAACCGGTATATACGTACCGCTCTCATTTGCAATGGAATCCATCTTCTCCGACGCCACCACGATCTGACGATTTGTCAACACAGGCTTCGTACGCGAGCAGTAGTCATCGATCTTCAGATCGGTCGGATAAACACCCGAATAGTTGAATGTACCCTTATCCATCAGATAAGCATTGATAGCCAAGGGAGCATTGGCATCCCCGACCCAACTGGAGTAGTACATAAACAGACAGATCGAATCCACCACAGAGCCCTCCGGATAAGAGAATCCCACCGGACAAGCTAACTGCGTCAAGATAGAAGAGCGCACCAAACCGTAACGCGACTCCAACTCGCCCAACAAGAACGAGTCAGCCTGCGAGATAATCGCCTCGCAACTGTCCATCATAGACCAAATCGGAAAGGTATCGGCATAAACAACGACTGCATCGTCGTCATCCAGTACGGCTTGTCCCGCACTCTTCACATCGTCCTTGCAGCCCGCCAAACAGTATGCCAGAACGATTAAAATAGTAAAAAACGATATTCGTTTATTCATTGGTTTGCAATAGAGTCTGATAAAAATCCCACTGACGGCTACACATCTCATTCGTATCCGCCGTCGGCTCGTACGTTAAAATAGGCTTGCCTTTCGTCTCCGCATAGTTCATCAATCGCTGGTTCACCTTCGGTGAAGCATACACGATGGCATCGGAGAAATCAATAGCCAAACGCATCAACTCCTCGTATCCGACAGGGAAACCGGCTATCGAACGCACGTCCGTATTACTGATTCCGTCAATACGCAGTTTATCCGAGAACGAAGTGGGGAAAGGTTTCTGATATTCGTTATCATCCAAGGTCACCACGATCTTGGAGTGCGCGAAAAACGGCTCATCATTAAAGGCCTTTTTCAGGTATAGCGGAGCTAACGCACTCATCCATCCCGAACAAACGATAATATCCGGCGTCCAACGCAACTTCTTCACCGTCTCAATCACACCACGGGCAAAGAAAATAACACGATCGTCATTATCCGCGTACTCCACGCCATTATCATCTATCACACCTTTGCGACGATGGAAAAGATCATCATTGTCAATGAAATAGATCTGGATACGCGCAGACTGAATGGAAGCCACCTTGATCAGCAACGGATGATCCGCATCTTCGATGATCAGGTTCATTCCTGACAGACGAATCACCTCATGCAATTGGTTTCTACGCTCGTTGATTTCGCCAAACTTAGGCATAAACGTACGGGTCTCATAACCATGAGACTGGAAATACTCCGGTAATTGACGATTGAGCTGACGGATCGGGGTCTCTTCCGGCAAATAAGGGTTAATCTCCTGCGAGATAAAAAGGATACGATTAGGCTCTTTCATGGGCTTATATACTTTTTCGCATTGCAAAGGTACGAAAAAAATCTGACATTACGAAAAAAAATGAAGAAAAAGTGTCAAAAAATTTTATTTTTCAAGGAATTTTGCGTAACTTTGCACGTTTTTTCAAAATATTGTGTCATTTTTAAGAAAAAATTATGCAGATAATCACAACCAAAAAGGAATTGCAGGCAGCAGTAAGTGCATGCAAAAAAGAAGGCAAAACAATCGGTTTGGTTCCGACGATGGGAGCTCTCCATCAGGGACACGCAAGCCTCGTCAAAAGAGCAGTTGCGGAGAATGACATCTGTGTCGTTTCCGTCTTTGTCAACCCGACCCAGTTTAACAACAAAGAGGATTTGGCTAAGTACCCTCGTAACATCGAACGCGACGCCGAGTTGCTCAGTTCCATCGGTGCCCATTTCGTCTTCGCTCCGACACCCGAAGAGATGTATTCGGCAGAAGAGATGAACAACACTTTCGAGTTTGATTTCGCAGGGCTGGACAAGGTCATGGAAGGCAAAATGCGTCCGGGTCACTTCAACGGTGTCGTACAAGTTGTCAGCCGCCTTTTCTACCTCGTGCAACCCGACAGAGGTTATTTCGGCGAGAAGGATTTCCAGCAATTAGCGATCATCCATCATATGGTGGAACGCAGTTCCATGGCAGGCACTTTCGGTTCGCTGCAGATCATCGATTGTCCGATCGTGCGCGAGGAATCCGGTTTGGCGCTCTCAAGCCGTAACGAACGTCTCTCTGCCGCCGAAAAAGAGACTGCTCTGGCTATCTCCAAAACGCTTTTTTCTTCGTTGAAATGGGCAAAAGAAGAGGGCGCGACGGTAGCTAACGTACAGCAACGCGTCATCGATACCGTCAATGCAGTAGAAGGTCTCGAAGTGGAGTATTACGAGATTGTTGACCAAACTACCTTGCTGCCCACAGACACCTTCGATCACGCTATAGGATGTATTACCGTGTACTGCGGACCGGTACGCTTGATTGATAACATCAAATACAACTGCTAATAGCGACAATATGGTAATCGTCTGCGACCAATATATTCCGTTTCTCGTGGAGGCGGTTCAAACAGCGTGGCCACAAGTGCAGATTTGTCCGATGAAACCGGAACAAATCGATGCTTCCGCCGTACGAGAAGCAGACGTATTAGTGATCCGAACCCGCACGCAAGTCAACGAAGCACTTCTGTCTGGCTCGCGGGTTCGGCTCGTTTGTACAGCTACCATAGGCTTTGACCATATAGACACAGCGTACTGTGACACCCACGGCATCCATTGGATGTCGTGCCCGGGGTGCAACGCGCAAGCCGTCTGCGACTACATCGAGCAAGCCATAGAAGAATTTCAAATCTTCAAATCTTCAAATCCTCAAATCTTCAAATCTTCAAATACTCCGACCATCGGTGTGGTCGGAGTCGGTCATGTCGGTTCATTGGTCGCCAAGATGGCAGAGCGAAAAGGCTTCAAGGTACTCCTCAATGACCCGCCTAAAGGAATCGGTATTTCTCTCGATAAAATCGCGAAGAATTGCGATATTATCACCTTCCACGTGCCGCTTGTTTGTCCGACGCGTCACCTTTGCGACGAGACCTTCCTCTCGCATTGCAAACCCGACGCACTCATCATCAATGCAGCGCGCGGAGGAGTGGTGGATGAGCAAGCCTTGCTCCACAGCGGACACCCTTTCATACTGGATACATGGGAGAACGAGCCGAATCTGAACAAAGAGGTGCTACAATCCGCCTTTCGCGCGTCCATGCACATTGCAGGTTATTCCGTACAAGGGAAAAGAAACGCAACGCAGATGTGCCTGAATTCTATTGCAAATCTATTCCAATTGCCCCCCATAGACATCTCTGCTTATCCGTACGAGGGCAAGACTGCCGATCCCGATAATCCGCATTGGCTCGAAGATATAACTCGGCAACTAAAAGCACAGCCCGAACAGTTCGAAACGCTGCGCAAAAACTATTATCTTCGATAAAATCCATAAAAAAACGCCGGAAAGTTTGCATATTTCATAAAAAAGTAGTACCTTTGTGCCCAAATTGCGTCATGCGCGCTCAAAGGTGCGCGTTTGGCGTGTGTGTAAGGCTATAAAAAATCACTATAATGAAACATTTTAACGAATACAAACGATTAGATTTAGCTGCTCTAAGCCGTGAGGTGTTAGAGCAGTGGGAAAAAGAAGGATTGTTCGAAAAGAGTGTGACCACACGAGAGGGTCATCCGCAGTTTTTGTTCTTCGAGGGACCTCCCTCGGCTAACGGCAAACCCGGTATTCACCACGTTATGGCACGTACCATCAAAGATACCTTCTGCCGTTTCAAGACGATGCAAGGTTTTCAGGTACGCCGTAAGGCAGGATGGGATACCCACGGTCTGCCCGTAGAGCTGGGCGTCGAGAAAATGCTTGGTATTACCAAAGAGGATATTGGCAAGAAGATCTCTGTCGACGAATACAACGCAGCTTGCCGCCGTGAGGTCATGAAATACACCGCTGAGTGGACAAACCTCACCAAACTGATGGGCTACTGGGTTGACTTGGACGATCCCTATATCACGTACGATAACAAGTATATCGAGACCCTTTGGTATCTCCTCAAAGAGCTCTACAAGAAAGGTTACCTCTATAAGGGCTACACCATTCAGCCCTATTCCCCGGCTGCCGGAACAGGTCTCTCCTCCCACGAGCTCAACCAGCCCGGTTGCTACCGTGACGTCAAAGACCTCACCTGCACTGCCAAGTTCCACCTAAAGTCAAACGACCAACGACTAACGACCAACGACCATACATATATTATTGCTTGGACAACAACGCCTTGGACATTACCGAGTAATACTGCGCTTTGCGTTGGCCCGAAGATCGACTACGTGGAAGTGGAGACGCCCACCGGTGACCATATTATCCTTGCGGAGGCTCGCCTGAGTGCTTATCAGAAAGACCTTTGCGGAACAGACGAAGAAGGCAAACTCCTTGAGCCGAAGATCGTAGCCCGCTACAAAGGCGCAGACCTCGTTGGACTCGAATACGAGCCGCTCTTCCCGTGGGTGAACCCGGGCGAAGGAGCATTCCGCGTCATTCCCGGAGACTACGTTACCACCGAAGACGGAACCGGTATCGTACACATCGCCCCCACTTTCGGAGCGGACGATAAGAAAGTAGCCGACGCTGCCGGAGTACCGGGTCTCTACATGCAGACCAAGAACAACGGTCCACGTCCTATGGTCGATTTCACCGGTAAATATTGGAATGTAGAAGATTTGGACGAAGATTGGTACAAAGCGAACGTCAACGACGAGCTCTACCGTCGTTATGCCGGTCGTTGGGTCAAGAACGCCTATGACCCGCAGTTCTCCATCGACGGAAAGTACGATGAAATCGCAGCTTCTAAGGCAGAATCGCTCGATCTTCACCTCTGTCTGGAGATGAAAGCCGATGGTCGTCTCCTCCGCACGGAGAAACATGTACACTCGTATCCCCACTGCTGGCGAACCGACAAACCTGTCCTCTATTATCCCTTGGACAGCTGGTTCATCAAATCCACCAAGGCGCGCGATGAGATGATCGCCCTCAACAAGACCATCAACTGGCAACCGGAATCCACCGGAACAGGTCGTTTCGGTCAGTGGCTCAATAACCTCAACGATTGGAACCTCTCCCGTTCACGTTATTGGGGAACACCGCTGCCGATCTGGCGTACCGAAGACGGAACAGAGGAAATTTGCATCGGTTCCATCGCAGAATTGTTCGATGAAATCGAGAAATCTGTGAAGGCAGGCTTCATGTCCTCGAACCCGTGGCCGAACCATAAAGTGGGCGATTATTCGAAGGCTAATTACGATCCTTCGGTTATCGATCTCCACCGTCCGTACGTGGATTCGATCATCCTCGTTTCTCCGTCCGGCAAGCCCATGAAGCGCGAACTCGACCTCATCGACGTTTGGTTTGACTCGGGCGCGATGCCGTACGCACAAAACCACTATCCCTTCGAGAACGCCGACGCGCCGCGTACCGCTGACTTCATCTCCGAAGGTGTGGACCAAACACGCGGATGGTTCTTCACCCTCCATGCAATCCACACCATGATTGAGGGCACCGTAGCCTACAAAAACGTCATCTCCAACGGTCTTGTCCTCGATAAGAACGGCAATAAGATGTCCAAACGTCTTGGCAACGCCGTCGATCCTTTTGGCGCACTCGATACATACGGACCCGATCCCGTTCGTTGGTACATGCTCACCAACTCCTCGCCGTGGGAGAACCTCAAATTCGATCCCGAAGGCGTCGATGAAGTCCGCCGTAAATTCTTCGGAACGCTCTATAACACCTATGGCTTCTTTGCCCTCTATGCAAATGTCGACCATTGGACAACAGAATCCCGACAGTCAGCCGACGGTCAACCGACAGTCAACCGACAGTCACCGCTTACGTCTGACTACTCCGAGATTGACAAATGGATCCTCTCGAAGCTCAATTCGCTCGTCAAAGAAGTGACCGAAGCCTATGAAGCATACGAACCGACTAAAGCCGGACGTGCGATCTCTGATTTCGTGCAGGATGACCTCTCCAACTGGTACGTGCGTCTCAACCGCAAACGTTTCTGGGGTGGTGAGATGAATGCAGACAAAGAGGCAGCATACACAACGCTCTACACCTGTCTCAAGACCGTTGCGCAACTCATGGCACCGAACGCTCCGTTCTATGCCGACCGTCTCTACCGTGACCTCACGGGCGAAACGGTACACCTCAGCACGTGGCCGAAAGCCGACGAAGCGCTTATCAACAAGACCCTTGAGCGTCAGATGTACCTCGCCCAGCAAGCGACTTCCACTATCCTCTCGCTCCGCAAACGAGCAGAGAAGAATGTGCGTCAACCGCTGCAGAAAGCAGTCATCCCGACGCCCGATCAAGAATCGCAACGTGCATTGATGCACGTTTCAGACCTCATCAAATCCGAGGTGAACGTCAAGGAACTTGTCATCGTGCCTGCTGAGCAATCGGAGATTCGTCTGGTGAAGAAGATCAAACCGAACTTCAAAGTCCTCGGTAAGAAAGTTGGCGCGAACATGAAAGCTCTTGCTGCCGCTATCAGCGCCATGTCACAGGAAGATATTGAGAAAATGGAGAAAGAGGGAACTTTCAACTTTGAACTTTCAACTTCTCTCAACTCTCAACCCTCAACTCTCAACTATACCCTCATCCCCGAGGACGTCGAGATTCTGACGGAAGACATGCCGGGCTGGTTGGTAGCCAACAACGGAATCCTCACCGTCGCTTTGGACATCGAACTGACCGACGAACTCATCGAAGAAGGTATCGCGCGTGAGCTTATCAACCGCATCCAGAACCTGCGTAAGTCGTCCGGGTTGGAGATCACAGACCGCATCGAGATCGAACTCGAAGACCGTCCCGAGATCCACAACGCAGTCCTCCATTGCGGCGATTACATCGCATCCCAAGTCCTCGCCACCAAGTTGAGTCTAACGACCAACGACCAACTACCATCGACTATTGAGATGGACGGTTACAACGTGAATATTAACATCAAAAAAGCATAACACAATGAGAAAGTTTTTGTACATGGCATTGATTGCCTTCGCAGGCATCTGCCTCGTCGGTTGTAAAAAAGATCAGAAGGATTTTTACCTCTCTGACCTGCAAGGTCTATGGCAGAATGACCAAACCACCACGTGGTATATGCGTTTTACTGCTGACCAAGGGGATATTGAAGGTTGCTTTTGGGGACGAGAGTGGGGTGACTACGGAGATGATGTAACGGAAGACTATCTCTTTGATCCCGATAGCTATCACGGAAACGGATGGTTCCAGTATAAGCTCGAAAAGAACGGAGATTTCACGTACATCAATATGATGGACAATAAGGGTGCTTATGTAGTCAAATCGTTCAAGATGATCACGCTTACGTCCTCCAAAATGACTTTCCAGAACGATCTGAAAGAAAAGAAAAACTTTACCAAACAATAAAATCTGTTGGTTATGAAACGCGCATTGAAAATCTTCGGTTGGACGCTTTTGGGGCTCGTGCTGATCGTGATAGCGGTAGCATGTTTTGCCGTGTATGTCGTCTTCACACCGGAACGTCTGACACCCATTGCACGTGAGGCGGCAGCGAAATATATCACCTGTGAGCACGAGATAGGAGAAGTGGATCTGACGTTCTTCTCCACCTTCCCGCGTTTCGGACTGCGTGCAGATGGCCTGCTGCTGATCAATCCCAAATCCGGCGCACAGAACGATACTGTCGTAGCCGCTAAGCGAATCGTAGCAACTGTCGATGTGATGGAGTTCTTGAACCATAAGAACCTGCATGTACACGAGGCTATTCTCGATGATGCTCGCGTCAATTTCTTCATGGCGGCAGACGGATCGAATAACTTAGAGGTATTCGTCACCTCGCCGGACACCGCTCAAAAGGATACTTCGGCTTTTGCCCTGCCTTTCAATAAACTGCAGGTGGACGGTCTGAGTCTGAAAGCAAACTATATCACTTTTGTGGACGACAAAGATACCATCGAAGCTTCGTTGGGTCAGACTAAACTGAATGCGAAAGCGGCAAGTTGGGACGATATGCTTCTTACCCTCGATGCCCAAGATGTATGCGCTCGTCTCCAGAACGAGGATTACGCGGATCATCTGCATGTAGAGTTGGTAGCACCGTTGGCAATGGATCTGAATACGATGCATTTCGCTCTCGATGAAGCCCGTCTGGCTGTCAATGAGTTCGATCTGCGTCTGGGAGGAGAAGTCACTATCGGAGACAGTTTGGCGATAGACGCTAAGGTGGAGACCGATACATGGCAGATCGAACCGCTCTTGGCTCTCGTTCCGGCTAAGTTCATGCAAGCCCTCAAGGACATTCGCGTAGATGGTAAGGTACAGTTGAACGCGCACGTACAAGGTATTGTCAGCGAACAGACTTTACCGCATATTCAGGCGAACCTGAACCTCACGGAAGGCAAGGGATCGTACCAACCGCTGCCGTACGAATTAGAGGACGTAGTGCTCAAAGCCGACGCAGACCTGCGTATGAACAAAGGAGAGCGTTCGTCGGTAGCTATCCATTCGCTCAAAGCCAATACCAAGCAGTCCTCGGTAGCGGCTAAGGGTACGATCAATGACCTGTTGGGAGACTTGTCCATGAACCTTGCTTTGGATCTGGACGCTAACCTGCCGGACTTTGCGTATTTTATGCCTGAGAACATGGACTTATCGGGTCATGCCAAAGGCAAAGCGAATGCCCGTATGAGACTGAGCGACCTCACTGAGATGCATCCGGAGAAAGGACATATAGATGCCGACCTGCTCTTGTCAGACATCCGTTTTGCCATGGATTCGATGGAAGCAGAGCTGCCCAAGACGAAGGCGCGTATTCAGCTGCCAAACCCCACACCGTCCAGACAATCCGTTAACTGGGCTCGTATCGACTTGGAGACCGATAAGATTGATTTCGAGATGAATACGCCTCTGAAGACCGCCCTGCAGGCATCGGCTATCCAACTGGAGGCAGGTAATATGCTGAGCAAGGATCCGGTACTCTACGCCGCTGTCGGACTGCAGACCGAGCAGCCCTTACGCGTAGCCATGGACTCGATGGATGTGACCATCAACGCGCCTAAGATCAACGCTTACGCCGAGTATAACACCCAAGACACCACCGTTATACCGGTCTTGGAAGCACAATTGGATTGCCAAGCGCTCAACGGTTATTTCAAAGATATTAAAGCCGACCTGCAACCCTCTCATCTGCAGGCATCGCTGGGCGGTAGTAGAAGCGACAAGACCATTCCTGTCCTGCGCTCCAAGCTGAATGCACAAGCGGCTGAGATACATATCGGTTCCGAACTCGCAGCTAAGACCGGCACGTTAGCTTTAGAGGCAGGTTCGCGCTACAAAGCCAACGAAGAGAACATGCTCCTCAAATGGAACCCGGTACTCAAAGTGAACCTCAAGAGAGGTGAGCTGTCTATACCGGAACGTTTGCCGGAGAATGTCCGTATTCCGTCTATTGAGTTCGCGTACTCCAACCGCGAGATGACCATTGAGAACTCGCGTGTCGAACTGGGTCATTCGGACTTGAACCTCAAAGGACACGTCCGTAATATGGGTAAATGGTTCCGCCACGAAGATATACTCGAGGGTGAGTTGGATATTATCTCCGACCACTGCGACGCTAACCAGCTCTTGGCTTGGTTCTCTGCCGACAAAGGTAGCGAGGAAGAGGCTCCTTCAGCCGAAGGCGTTCCTTCAGCGAACGAAAGTGAGCGGTCTAACAGCGATGGTCCTACAGCCGAAGGCGGTCTAAAGGAACCTTTCTTGGTTCCGACAGATGTGGACTTGGCGCTCAACACCCATATCCGAGAGGTGGAGATCTTCGAACAGGTAGCCAAAGACCTCAAGGGCGGTTTATTCGTCAAGGACGGCAAACTGATCCTCGACGAGGTCGGATTCATCTGTCACGCAGCCAAACTGCAACTGACCGCTATCTATCGCACGCCGCGTCGCAACCACCTCTATGTGGGACTCGACTACCACATGTTGGATGTCAATATCGACGAGCTCTTGGCGATGATACCGAACTTGAAAGAGATGGTACCGATGCTCAGCAGCTTCAAGGGTAACGCGCAGTTCCATCTGGCAGCAGAGACTTATCTCAACAGCCAATACGAGCCCAAGATCAGTACCCTCCGTGGAGCCGCTTCCCTCTCGGGTGCGAACATGGTGGTACTGGACGGCGAGACCTTCACCAAGATCAGCAAACTGCTCATGTTCAACAAGAAGACCGAGAACGTCATCGACTCCATAAACGCCGAGATCACCGTCTATAAGGACGAAATAGATGTCTATCCGTTAGCTATCTCCATGGATAACTACATGGTAGCTTTGGGCGGACGGCATAAGACCGACATGACGTTTGACTACGACATCAACGTACTCAAACCTATTTATTTAGGTGTACACGTGGGCGGAAGTATGGATAACCTGCAGATCAAACTTGCCAAGTGTAAGTTCGCCAAAGACTTCCGTCCGATCCTGCACAAGAAAGCGGACACCAAGTCCCAAGAACTGCGGCGGATGATCAGACAGTCCATGGTGAAAAACGTCAGGATCAAGTGACTAACGACTAACGACAAACGACAAACGACTATATTATATGAAAAAAAACATTTTTTTAGGAGTCATTGCTATGAGTTTATTAGCATGTAACCAAACCAACCCGCTGTTAGAGCAGCCGAAGACTCCATACGGAGTACCGGCTTTTGACCAAATCAAGTTAGAGCACTACATGACTGCTTTTGAGGAGGCTATTCGTCAGAACAAAGCCGAGATAGAGGCGATCACCAACAATCCCGATGAGCCAACTTTCGAGAACACTATCGTAGCCCTCGATCGCAGCGGTCTGCTCTTAGACCGCGTGCAGGGTGTGTTCTTCAATGTGTTGGAGGCTGACGGTAACGATGAGATGAATGAGATCGCAGAGCAGGTAAGTCCTATGCTGAGCGACCTCAGCGATGGAATCATCCTCAATGATCAACTCTTCCAGCGCGTGAAGTTCGTCTATGACCAGCGCAACCAGTTGGGTCTCAATCCCGAGCAAATGCGTCTTGTGACCGAGACCTATAAGTCGTTTGCGGACAACGGAGCGAACCTGCCGGAAGACAAAAAAGAGCGTCTCAAAGAGATCAACAAAGAGTTGGCTCTCCTCTCGCTCAAGTTCGGTAATAACGTAGTAGCCGAGACCAACAGCGATGCCGTCAAACGCTTCGTTACCGATGAGGCACTGTTGGCAGGTCTGCCCGAGAGCGCCAAAGCCGCAGCCGCTGAAGAGGCAGCCGCAGCCGGTCACCCGGGAGAGTGGCTCTTCACTCCCAAACGTACCTCGTTCACGCCGGTACTCCAGTACTGCGAGAACCGCGAACTGCGCAAACAGCTCCTTATGGACTACACCACACGCGGTAACCACGATAACGACAATGACAACAAAGCCGTCATCGTTCGCGAGATGGAACTGCGTATCGAGAAAGCCAAACTGTTCGGCTATGACAACCCTGCCGATTATATCCTTGCAGATTGTATGGCGAAGAACCATCAGACGGTCGATGCTTTCCTGCAATCCGTTTGGGTTCCGTCTCTCGAAGCTGCCAAACGCGAAGCGGCTGAGCTCCAGAAGATGATGGACGCAGAGAAGATGGCACAAACGCCACACACGGACGATCAGGTACTTCTCCAGCCTTGGGATTGGTGGTACTATGCAGAGAAACTGCGTAAAGCCAAATATGCCCTCGACGAGGAAGAGATCAAGCCCTATTTCGAACTCAACAACGTTCGCAAAGGTGCGTTCGGCGTAGCTACCAAACTCTATGGTCTGCAGTTCGAGCCGCTCAAAAACATGCCGGTCTATAACAAAGAGGTAGAGGTCTTCAAGGTAACGGACGCAGATGGTTCGCTCATCGGAATCCTCTATACCGATTATTTCCCGCGTGCAGGCAAACGTCCGGGCGCATGGATGAACAATATCCTGCCGCAATATATCGATGCAGAGGGCGTGGATCATCGTCCGGTGATCATCAATGTCGGTAACTTCAACAAACCCACCGCAGGCAATCCGTCGCTTCTCTCCATGGACGATGTAGAGACCCTCTTCCATGAGTTCGGTCATGCACTCCACGGTCTGCTCTCCAAGGCGCACTATAAATCCCTGAGCGGTACCAATACGCCGCGTGACTTCGTGGAACTGCCGTCTCAGTTCATGGAGAACTATGCGTACGAGCCGGAAGTGCTCAAAACCTATGCTTTCCATTACCGGACAGGCGAAGTGATTCCGGACAGTCTGATCTCGAAGATCAATGCTGCCGGTAAGTTCAACCAAGGATTTGTAACGACTGAGTTACTCTCGGCTTCTATCCTCGATATGGATTTCCATGAGTTGACCACCGCAGAGGGGCTCGATGTCAATGCGTTTGAGAAAGCAAGCTTGGACAAGATGGGCATGATTGATGAGATCATCGTTCGTTATCGTCCGACGTTCTACAATCACATCTTCACCACGGGTTACGAAGCCGGTTATTACAGCTATACATGGGCAGCAGTGCTGGATGCAGATGCTTTTGCAGCCTTCAAGGAGACCGGTAACCTCTTTGAGCCGGAGACTGCCAAACGTTTCCGTCACCTCTTGGAGCAAGGCGGCACACGTGACGCCCAAGAGCTCTATCTTGAGTTCCGTGGTAAAGAGGCAGATCCCAAGAACCTCCTTCGCCGTAAAGGATTCATTGAGTAAGGTACAAAGGGACAATGTACAATGTACAAAGGGCTTACGGAGTTTGGTACGGACTACAAGAATACGTACGGACTTATCAGTTTGTACAGAACTCAATAGGACGCTTTGTGAATTGTGAATTGATAATTGATAATTGATTTTGAAGCGCAGCACACAAAATATTCTCTATCACACCCTGCCGATAGTCTTTTGGCTATTGGCAGGGTTGGTCTGCGCGCTGCCTTGGTTCTTTCAACTCTCAACTCTCAACTCTCAGCTCTCACCTCTCAATTACCTTCCCGCTCTTTTTGCCTTGATAGCTGTGATGATCGTTCACCACATTCCGCGACACGGGGATGCGATAGAACCCTGTTTTCGAATAGCATTGCAGCTCGGCATCGCCGCTTATTGGCTGCCGTCGGTTGTCTTTCTGGTTCTCCCTATTTGGGTGTATCTGATCTATCGGAACTTATTCAACCTGCGTGCCTTCACTGCCACGCTCATTGGTCTTGCGACTGTGGCAATATGGATGGTGGTATTTCATTACCTTTCCATTTTCACCTTTCCCTTTTCCCTAAAAGAAAACCTGTGGAATTGGCTTCCCACAGGCTCCTTGCTTTTCGCCTATATAGCTTCTACCATTTCACGACAAAACCTGCGTGTACGTTGATACCCGCTTGCGGGAAATACCAAACGGCAGTTTTGTAGCTCTGAGTCATTTTGTCGTAATATTTCTGCGAACCTCCGTTATTGACGTATTTGGTATTGAAGAGGTTGTTAATCTGACATTTGATGGTAATGTCAGGTACGTGCTTGTTCGTAATGGGCAGCAGATAACGCAGCACTAAGTTGGTGACGGAATACGCTTTTAACTCGGTTTTCGCTTCCTCCATATTGCCTAAGTACTGACTGCTGACTACGAGGGTCTGGATGTCGGCATTGAAGCCTGCGTGGTGGAAAGAGAACATGTTCCCTGCTGTCCAATCGGGCGAGAAAGAGATCGTGCGCCACGTATCGCCATCTTTCCATTTATTACGACTCCACGTGAGGTTACCGCTCCATGCGAACCAAGGTGTCCACTCCACACCGAAATGAAACTCTGCTCCGGTACGATAGGATCGTTTCACATTCGTGGTAATCAGATACCCGACGCTGCTGACGTCACCGGTAGTGATCAGTTGGTTATCGTAGTCCATGAAATAGAGGTTCAGACCGATCGTCCAAGGCATCGCGTAGCCGCTCTTGAGAACACCCGGAGACGAGAATCCGTAACCCAACTCATAGTCGTACAAGCGCTCCGGTTTCGGATCCTCGGGATTCATATTCGTTACGAAGTTATTTCGGGTCGGCTCACGGTGTGCTACGGCGAAGGTAGCGGAGAGACGATGCCCCTTATTGTCATACGTCAGACCGGCTTTGGGGTTGAAGAAATGCCACGTGTGATGTTTGTCGATCGATTCCCGAGCGTCCAGATAACTCATCTCCTCATTATCGCCCCAGATCTTATAATCCACGAGGCGGTATTGCAGATCGCCGTAGAGGCTCAGTTTCTCTTGTCCTCGGTACAACACACGCCAGTTGGCTTTGGCGTAGATATTTCCATCCGTCTTACGTCCGAAACCCTCGTAATAGGGTATAAACATCCGCTCGGCAAAGAGGGTGGTGTCTATATTTCCGTACTGCTTACCGCGGTATTGGTTGAGAGCAATACCCATTTGTACATCCACTTTCTCATGCACATATTTGGTGGTCAGGATTCCTCCGTAGAAATGGTTCTTCAATCCTCTTTGGGTGATGTCAATGGGTAGTAAGGTAGAATCGGCGGTGAGCATCTCGTAGTAACCGGTTCCATAGGTATAATGGGCGGTAGCGGAGAGTGTCCAGTTGAGGTTGAAGCGGTGTCCCACATGCAGATGCACATGGTGTTGCTGGTAGTTATCGGTCTGGTTGTCGTAATAAGCGGTGTCGCCGTTTTTGTTGATATACTCACCCGCTTGGTTATACCTCCTGTCGGCTCCTTTGACACTATAGGCGTGAACAGAGTCCACACCGTACCAAGCCATATAGGTCTTCTCCTTACCGCCAAAAGCAGTGAGGGTAACAGCTGTCCGGCTGTTCTGCCAGCCTAACTCTCCCTGATAACTGAGGAGGTTGGAGTTCGCACGGCGGATATAACCGTCGGAGTTGACTTTC